>Ga0068704_100132_pt1 | contig 38050 bp, 36 predicted proteins | sample CeladaPassaD2F12_FD_62225 | JGI IMG/M metagenome (GOLD analysis project Ga0068704, IMG submission 62225) | Cellulose-adapted microbial communities from the Joint BioEnergy Institute, USA - Passage D2F12 | ecosystem: Engineered > Bioreactor > Continuous culture > Unclassified | place: USA, Joint...
CCTCGTTCTCGCGGTCCTCGTCGTCGCAGACGATGACCATCCTGCCCGCTCTTATCTCCTCGATGATCTCCTCTACCGGGCTAAACGGCATCCCGCTCCACGCTCCTCTCGAAACCTCCGGACACCCTGACAACGTGCGGCAGCAGCCGCTCCACGTACTTGGCTATAAGGTCCGCCTCCAGGTTCACCCTGGCTCCGACCCCCAGCTCCCTGAGGTTGGTGCTCTCCTTAGTCTGCGGCAGGATGGAGACGGTGAAAGAGTCATCTTTCACAGACACGACGGTCAGGCTTATGCCGTCGACGCAGATGCTCCCCTTCTCCACCGTGTAGCGCAGCACGCCCTCCGGGGCGCCGAAGGTCCAGATCTCGGCCCCGCCCTCGGGCCTCACGCCGCGCACCTCCCCGACCCCGTCCACGTGCCCCTGCACCACGTGCCCCCCGAACCTGCCCCCCGCGGGCATGGCACGCTCCAGGTTGACGGGGCTTCCGGGCAGGAGCCCGCCGAGCGCCGTCCGCCGCAGCGTCTCGGGCATGGCGTTGAACACCAGCGCCTCCCCCTCGCGCCGCTCCACGGTGAGGCACACGCCGTTCACGGCGACCGAGTCTCCCTCCCGGGTGCCCTCGAGCACCCTCCCGGCCGCAACGGCGAGGGAGCGCATCTCCCCTCCCCCGACCCCCACGACCCTGCCTACCTCCTCAACCAACCCGGTGAACATCCCCACCTCCCTCGGCCGGATACAGCGTCACCGCGAGGTCGTCTCCGAGCCTCTCCACCCCCGCGACGGAGAAGCGCGGCGCCTGCGCCATCCGGGTCACCCGCAGCCCGCCGACCATGGGGACCCCGTCGGCCCCGGCGAGCCTGGGGGCGTAGAAGAGCGTCATCTTGTTGACGAGCCCGCCCGCGACGAACCGCCGGGCCGTCTGCCCGCCCCCCTCCACGAGCACCCCGCTGGCCCCCCGGAGCCGCAGCCGCTCCAGAACGGCCCCGAGGTCCAGCCCGCCGTCCCCGGCCGCCGGCACAGCCTCCACCTCGGCCCCGGCGGCCTCGAGCCGCCGCCTCCTCCGCGGGGAGGCCCCCTCCGCGCAGAACACCACCAGCGGCCACTCGGGGGCGGTGCTGACCAGCCTAGAGGCCTCCGGGAGGGTGAGGCGCGGGTCCAGCACGGCCCGCAGCACCCGCGGGGGCTCCTCGTCCAGCCCGCGCGGCGTGAGCAGCGGGTCGTCGGCGCGCGCGGTCCCGGCCCCCACCAGCACCGCCCCGGCCTCGGCCCGCAGCGCGTGCGCCCGCCGGCGCGCCTCGGGCCCGGTGACCCACCGCGAGTCGCCGCCGGCGGCGGCGATCCTGCCGTCCAGCGTGACCGCGAGCTTGAGGTGCACGAAGGGCCGCCCCCTGCGCATCGCCCAGAAGAACCGCTCGTTCTGCCGCTCGAAGACCGGGTCGTCGAGCACCTCCACCTCCACCCCGGCCTCCCGCAGCCGGCGCAGGCTGCGGCCGTTCACCCGGGGGTTGGGGTCCGCGTGACCGACGACCAGCCGGCGGATGCCGGCCCGGAGCACCGCCTCGGCGCATGGGGGGCCGGGCGTCCTGAGGTGGTGGTTGCAGGGCTCGAGGGTTACGTACATCGTCGCCCCGCGCGCCGCGGCGCCGGCCCGCCGCAGGGCCATCGCCTCGGCGTGCTCCTCGCCGGGGCGCACGTGCCAGCCCTCGCCGACCACCGCGCCGCCGCGCACGACAACCGCCCCGACGAGCGGGTTGGGAGCCGCCGTGTAACGCCCGCGTTCGGCGAGTTCGCGGGCGAGATCCATAAAGGGTTCCTCGCGCGCCAAAGCTTCCTTTCTCCCATCCGGACTATCACCGTCGGCGCCGGACTCTCACCGGCTCCACCCCCGCCTGCGGCGGGGGGTCGCGGGCTCCCCGGGCGCGCTGGACCCGGGCTCACCGCCGGTGCGGGAATTCCACCCGCCCCCGAAAGTTACCGCAGCAAAACTACCACACGCCGCGCAGAGCGGCAACTCAGCGGCCCCGCGCGGCGCGGCCGGCCTCGATGATCCGCCGCATCTCGGCCGCCGGGTCGCCCCGGTAGACGGCGGAGCCGGCCACGAGCACCTGCGCCCCGGCCTTGACCATGAGCGGGGCGGTCTCGGCCGTGATCCCGCCGTCCACCTCGACCGGGACCGGGGCCATCTCCCGGATGCGCCGCACCTTCTGCACCATCTCGGGGATGAACCTCTGCCCCCCGAAGCCCGGGTTGACGCTCATCACCAGCACGTAGTCCAGGTACGGCAGGGCCCAGCCCAGGAGCTCGGGCGGGGTGGTGGGGTTGAGCGCCACCCCCGCCTCGCAGCCGCCGCTCTTGATGAGCTCGAGCGTCCGGTGGAGGTGGGTTGCGGCCTCCACCTGGACCGAGATGCTGGCCACCCCCGCCTCTATAAAGGCGGGGATGAGCGAGTCCGGGTTCTCTACCTGCAGGTGGGCGTCGACCGGCAGCTCGGTGGCCTCGACGAGCGAGGCGGCCACCGCCGGGCCCACGGTGAGGTTGGGGACGAAGTGGTTGTCCATCACGTCGAAGTGGACGAGCTCGGCCCCTCCCCGGCGGGCCCGCTCCACCTCGTCGGCGAGGTGCGCGAAGTCGGCCGAGAGGATCGAGGGCGCCCCCACGACGCGGTCGCCGAGTTTCCCGAAGAACGCCAAGCGAAGCCTCCGTCCTCTAGAAGAGCAAGTCCTCCGGCAAGCGCCGCCCGTATTCTAACCGAACCCTACCCCTCCCCGGAGAGCGCCCGGCGCATCGCCCCCACGTCGGGGTCCACCCCGGTCCAGGCCCGCTGGGCCTCGACGCCCTGGTAGAGGAGCATAAGCTCCCCGGGGACCGCGGCGAGCCCCCGCCGCCGGGCGGCCCGCACGAGCGCCGTGCTCTTCCCCGGCCGGTAGACGGCGTCGCAGACGGCCACGCCGGGGCGCAGCAGCTCCTCGGGGAAGGGGAGCGGGTCGCCGGCGCGCATGCCCAGGTAGGTGGCGTTCACCAGGATGTCCGCCCCCCCGGCGGCTTCCGCCAGCCCGGAGAGGGGGAAGACCTCCACCCGGCCGCCGAGCCCCCCGAGCCGCTCGCGCAGCCCGAGGGCCCGCCCCGGGGTCCGGTTGGCGATCCGCAGCTCCGAGAGCCCCGCCCTCAGCAGCGCCACCGCCACCGCGGCGGCCGCCCCGCCCGCCCCCGCCACGAGGGCGACCCTGCCGGAGGGCTCGACCCCGGCCTCGCGGCAGGCCAGCAAGAAACCGCTCCCGTCGGTGTTCATCCCGAGCAGGGAACCGTCCTCCTCCACCGCCACCGTGTTGACCGCCCCGGAGATGCGGGCGGCCTCGTCCAGCCGGTCCACGAGGGCGCACACCCGCTCCTTGTGGGGCATGGTCACGTTGAAGCCGCGGAAGCCCAGGGCCCTGAGCCCCCTCACCCCGGCCTCGAGCTCCTCCGGCGGCACGTCGAGCGGCACGTAGACGTAGTTGAGCCCCAGCGCGGCGAAGGAGGCGTTGTGCATCTGCGGGCTCAGGCTGTGGGAGACCGGGTGGCCGATGAGCCCCACCAGGGAGGTTTCGCCGTCTATGCGCGGGACGGACACGCTAGAGGCCGGCGGCCTCCTTGGCCCGCAGGAACTCGTTGTAGTCCGAGGTGAAGAAGTGCTCCTCGCCGCCCCGCTTCAGCACGTAGTAGAGGTAGTCCGTCTCGGCCGGGTTCACCGCCGCCTGCAGGGAGCTCAGCGAGGGGCTGCAGATGGGGCCCGGCGGGAGCCCCGGGTTCTCGTAGGTGTTGTAGGGGGAGTCTATCTTCAGGTCCTGCAGGGAGAGGTTCTCCTTGGGCTCGCCGCGGGCGTACTGGATCGTGGCGTCTATCTGCAGCGGCATCCCCCGGCGCAGCCGGTTGTAGATCACCGAGGCTATCAGCGGCTTCTCCCGCGGGTTGGCCGCCTCCCGCTCGATGAGGGAGGCCGTGATCACCAGCTCGTACTCGGTGAGGTTGAGCCGCCGCTCGGCCCCCTCTATGTCCAGACCCTCGGTCTCGATGAGGTACTGCTCGAGCAGCCGGTCCACTACCTGGCGGGCCGTGGTCCCCTCCTCGAACTCGTACTTCTTGGGGAACAAGAACCCCTCGGTCGTCTCTATGGCGGGGTCCTTGAGGAAGGCGTAGGGGTAGTCGGTGCTCCGGGCGGCCCGCTCGAACTCCTCCGCCGTGATGTCCCCGCCGCTCGCCCGCGCGACCCGCCGGGCGGTCTGCTCCAGGGTAAGGCCCTCGGGGATGGTCACGGTGAAGGTGGGGGCGGCCTGCCCGGCGGTGAGGCGCGCCAGGATCCGGTCGTCGTCCTCCTCGGGACGGAAGGTGTACTCCCCGGGCTTTATGGCCGTGCTCTTGCCCTCCAGGCGCGCCTCCAGCTCGAAGAGGAAGGAGCTCCCGATCACCCCCTTCTCCTCCAGCCTCTCGGCCACGCCGGAGAGGGTGTCGCCCTTGGCGACCCGGATCTCCACGGGCTCGGCCCGCGCCCCGTCCCCACCGGTGGCGGCGGCGAAGATGGCGTAGATGACGGCCAGAACGCCCGCGAGGAGCACCAGCCCGAAGACGGGCCCCAGCGAGCGGCGCTTTTTGCGGCGGCGCTTGGAGGAGGAGCGCGCCCCTATGGCGTCGAGCCGGGCCTCCAGCTCCTCCCAGTCCCTGGTCCTCCGCCTGTTGTAGCGCCTCAAGCGCCCCCTCCCAGCTCGAGGTACTCCTGCAGCATCCGGGCGGCGGCCAGGTGGTCCACGCGCTCCCGGCGGCCGCGCCTCCGCCCCTCCCGGAGCAGCCCGGAGGCCACCTTCGTGGTGAGCCGCTCGTCCCACTCCACGAACCGGACCTCCGGGAAGCCGGCCCTCAGCGAGGAGAGTCTATCCGACACCCGCCGCGCCTGAAAGCCCACCTCCCCCCGCAGCGTGCGCGGGAGGCCGACCAGGACCTCCCCGACCCCCTCCTCGCGGACGAGCCGGCGCAGAACGCCGGGGAGCTCCGAGGTTCTGACCACCTCCAGCGGCTGGGCCAGGGTCCTCGTGGGGTCCGAGACGGCGACCCCCGTCCAGACCTCGCCCAAGTCGAGCGCGGCCACCCTCCCCTCGGGCGGGCTCACGCCTCGCGGCCGGAGAGCTCGCGGCTCAGGATCTGCCGCACCCGCTCCAGGGCCGCGGGGATGGCCTCAAGGTTCCCGCCGCCGGCCTGCGCCATCGTGGGGCTGCCCCCGCCCCCGCCGCCGAGGATGCCGGCCGCCTCCCGGACCACGTCGCCCGCCTTCACGCGCTTGGAGACCTCCGGGTGGAAGTTCGCCACCAGCACCGCCTTGCCGTCCAGGTCGGCCGCCAGCACCACCGCCACGGGCCCGCCCACCCGGTTGCGGACGTCGTCCGAGATCTGGCGCAGATCCCTCACGTCCGCGGCGGCGACCCGGCCGGTCACCACCTTCGTCCCGTCTATGGACTCGGCGTTCTCGACCAGCGAGCCGACCTCCTCGAGCCCCCTCTTGAGCGCCTGCTGGCGCAGCTCCTCGCGCGCCTGCTGCAGCTCCTCCCGCAGGCGGGAAACCGCCTCCGGAAGCTCCTCGACCCCGGGGAGCCGCAGCTCAGCGGCGAGCCGCTCGGCGGTCTCGGCGGCCCGGGTGAGGTAGTAGAGCGCCTCACGGCCGGTTATCACCTCGATCCTGTAGAGGTCCGCGCCGTGCCGCCGGTTGGAGGTGATCTTGAAGGCCCCTATCTCGGCCGTCCCGCGCACGTGGGTCCCGCCGCACAGCTCGCGGGAGAAGCCGTCCACCTCCACCACCCGCACCAGCTCCCCGTACTTCTCCCCGAAGAGCATGATGGCCCCGAGCTTGCGGGCCTCCTCCAGCGTGGTGGTGTAGTAGCGGACGGGCTGGTTCTCGGTGATCTTGAGCAGGCACAGCTCCTGGACGCGGGCCAGCTCCTCCTCGGTCACCCGCCCCGAGTAGCGGTAGTCGAAACGCAGCCGGTCGGGCCCGACGTAGCTCCCGGCCTGCACCACCTCCTTGCCGAGCACGGCCCGCAGCGCCCAGTGCAGGATGTGGGTCGCGGTGTGGTTGGCCTCTATCTGCTGGCGCCGCACGCGGTTTATGGAGGCGACCACCTCGTCCCCGGCCTCGAAGCGGCCGCGCTCCACCCTCGCCCGCAGGACCTGGTAGTCCCCGGCGGGGATGGCGTCGACCACCTCCAGCTGCCCCTTCTCGGAGGAGATCCAGCCGGTGTCCGCCACCTGCCCCCCGCCGGTGGCGTAGAACGGGTTCTCCTCGAGGACCAGGTAGAGCTCCCCCTCGGCGTCGGGGACGGGCTCGATGGCGAGTATCCTGGTCTCCGCCTGCTCCCGCTCGTAGCCGACGAAGCGGCTCCGGATCTCCCTGTCGCGGAAGGCGGCCACCGCCCGCTCGTGCCCCTCGAGCGCCTCCCGCGCCCGCTCGCGCTGCCGCTCCATCGCCCGCCGGAAGCCGGCCTCGTCCAGCGAGATCCCGCGCTCCGCGAGCACCTCCCGGGTCACCTCCACCGGGAAACCGTAGGTGTCGTGCAGCGTGAAGGCCACCTCCCCCGGGAACCGCCCGCCCTCCAGGCGGGAGATCTCCGCCTCCAGCAGGCGCATCCCGGAGTGGTAGATGTCGATGAACCGGGCGGCCTCGCTCTCGACCACCCGCCGGATCTCGTCCCGCGCCTCGCGCAGCTCGCCCCAGAAGCCGCCCATGTAGTCGGCGACGGTCTCGGCGAGGGAGGCTATCCTTCCGGCGTCGAGCCCGAAGCGCCCGTAGGCCTCGCGGGTGGCCCGGCGGATGATCCGCCGCAGCACGTACTCCCGCCGCTGGTTGCCCGGCCGCACCCCGTCGGCGATGAGGAAGGCCATCCCCCGGGCGTGGTCGGCGAGGATGCGCAGCGCCCGGTCGGTCTCCTCCCCGTCCCCGAGCGCGACCCCGGTGTACTCCCGCGCCCGCTCGATGACCGGGGCGTAGAGGTCGGTCTCGTACACCGAGCGCGCCCCCTGCATGACCGCCGCGATGCGCTCGAGCCCCATCCCGGTGTCTATGCCGGTCTGCTCCAGCGGCCGCAGGCTCCCGTCCCGCAGCTGCTCGTACTGGTTGAAGACCAGGTTCCACACCTCGAGGAAGCGGGCGTCGCCCTCCTCGCCTCCGGGGCCGTAGCGGGCGTCCTCCAGGGGATCGCCCAGCCCGAACTCCTCGCCGTAGTCGTAGTAGATCTCCGAGCAGGGGCCGCAGGGGCCGGTCTCGCCCGCAGGGCCCCACCAGTTCTCGGACTTGGGGAGCCCGAAGATCTTGTGCTCCGGCACCCCCACCTCCATCCAGAACCTCTTGGCCTCCAGGTCCTCCGGGGCGTTCTCGTCGCCCTCGAAGATGGTCACCCAGAGCCGCTCGGGGGGGATGCCGAGCCCCTCGGTGAGGAACTCCCAGGCCCACCCGATGGCCTCCTTCTTGAAGTAGTCCCCGAAGGAGAAGTTCCCGAGCATCTCGAAGAAGGTGAGGTGGCTGGGGTCACCCACCTCCTCCAGATCCTGGGTCCGGAAGCACTTCTGGACGCTGGCGGCCCGGGGGTGCGGCGGCTTCTCCTGCCCGAGAAAGTACGGGATGAACTGCTGGACCCCGGCCGTGGTCAGGAGCACGGTGGGGTCGTCGTGCGGGATCAGGGAGGAGCTCGGGTAGATCCTGTGGTCCCGCTCGGCGAAGAAGTCCAGGAACCTGCGGCGTATCTCGGCGCTCTTCATGTGCTCCATGCTGGGCGTATTGTACTTTCCCGGCGGTCGTTTTCTAGTGCCGCTCGCGCTCCATCTCGGAGAGCGAGCGCCGCAGGTCGGCGATCGCCCGCCGCAACAGGCGGGAGACGTGCATCTGGCTCACCCCGATGCGCTCGGCGATCTCGGTCTGGGTCTTCCCCTCGTTGAACCGCAGCCGCAGGATCTCCCGCTGCTGCTCGCGCAGCCCCCGCATGGCCTCCTGCAGCAGCAGCTTGTCCTCTATGCCCTCTATGGGCTGGTTCTCGTCGGCCTGCAGGTCCATGATGGTGTCCCCCTCGGCGTCGTCCTGGCTTATGGGGGCGTCCAGGCTGGTGGTGTTGTACGCCCGGCCCAGCGTGAGCGCCTCGGCCACGCTCTCCACGTCGGTGTCCAGCCGCTCGGCGAGCTCGTCCATCGTCGGCGAGCGGCCGGTCCTGACCGTCTCCTCCCGGATGGCCTCCTTGACCGCCTGGCGCAGCTCCTGCAGCCCCCGCGGCACCCGCATGGCCCACCCCTTGTCCCGGAAGTGGCGCTTTATCTCGCCCAGGATGTTGGGCGTGGCGTAGGTGGAGAACTCGATGTTCCTGTCCACGTCGAAGCGGTCCACGGCCTTTATGAGGCCCACGGAGGCCACCTGCACGAGGTCCTCCAGCGGCTCCCCGCGGCCGGCGAACTTGCGCGCCAGAAACTCGGCGAGCGGCAGCTGCTCCTGGATCACCTGCTCCCTGGCCTGCCGGTCCCCCTCCCGGTGGTAGCGCTCCAGGAGCCGCCGGGTCCGCGCCTTGTCGGGCCGCGGGTAGCCGCCGCTCACGAGACCAGCTCCACCACGGTGCGCCAGCGGCTGCCCCCGCCCTCCGCAGGCTCCTCCACCTCGGCGACGACCGTCCCCTCGGAGACCGCGAAGCGGAAGCTGGTCGGGGCGCTCTCGGAGTGGAAGCCCTCCAGAAGCTCGACCGCCTCCTCGAGCCCCCCGACCCCTATCCTGGCCCGGGCGGCCATCCCGGCGAGCACGAGCCCCACGCAGGCCCGCAGATCGGCGACCGGCGGGACCTTCAGGTAGGTGTACTCGGCCTCCCCGGCGCTCATCCTCCCTCCCCGTCGCGCATCGGCGCCCCCTCGCCGTCCGGCGAGACCCGCCCGGCGGCCTCGCGGGCCCGCAGCTCGCGCAGGATCTCCTCGCGCCGGCTCTCGGAGGCCTCCCGGGCGGCCTCCACCGCCTCCTCGAAGCGCCGCCGCAGCGTCTCGGGCAGGTCGCGGGCCGCCCCGGGCAGCCTCCGGCGCACCTCCTCGTTGGTCGCATACACGGTCCCCGCCACCCCGAGGAGCACCCCGGCCAGAACCTTGCCCCAGCCCTTCACTTCTCCTGCCCTCCCTTCTCGTCGGGCGCCTTCCCGCCCAGAAACGCGCTGATGCCCCGCGAAAGACCGGCGGTGGCGGAGGAGAGCCGGATGACCCCGCCCCTGACGCCGCGGGTTATGACCGTCGTGGTCTGGTCCAGCTCGTCCGTTATGCCGGCGACGTCCCCCACCGCCTCGTCGAGCTGCGAGAGCTGGCTGTTTATGTTGTCCATGGTGGTGTGGGTCTTGCCGATGAGCGGCACCACCTGCTCGGAGATCTCCTTGAGGCTCCTCTCGGCGGCCGAGAAGATCCTCGCCAGCCTGAAGAACGCCCACGCCAGAAGAAAGAAGGCCGCGGCGAGCCCGGCGTACAGAAGCCCCTTCATCAGCTCAACGAATATCTCCAAGGAAACCCCACCTCCTCAAGCGTCCCGCCGGGCGATGATGCCGCCGCCCGCGACCCTCCTTCCGTCCCGCGTGTAGAAGACCGCGGACTGCCCGGGCGCCACCCCGAAGACCGGCTCGAGCAGCGCGACCTCCCAGCCGCCCGCGCCCTCCTCCAGCTCGCAGGGCACCGGCTCGCCGTTGTAGCGCACCTGCACGAGCGCGGCCTCCCGCGGGTCGAGAAACCAGTTCGCGCCGCGCACGAGCATCCGGCGCACCTCCAGCTCCCGCCTGCTCCCGACCACCACCTGCCGGCTGTGCGGGCGCACCTCGGTCACGTACAGCGGGGTGGGGGCGGAGATCCCCAGCCCCCGCCGCTGCCCCACGGTGAAGTCCACCACCCCCGCGTGGCGGCCGAGCACGCGCCCCTCCCGGTCGACGATCTCGCCGGGCTCGCTCCTCACCCGGCGCCGGACAAAGGAGCGGTAGTCCCCGTCCGGGATGAAGCAGATGTCCTGGCTCTCGGGCGTGCGGGCCACGGCGAGCCCGCGCTCCTCGGCGATCCTGCGGACCTCGCTCTTGCGGTAGTCCCCGAGCGGGAAGATGGTCCGCCCGAGCAGGCGCGGCGGGACGGGCCAGAGCACGTAGGTCTGGTCCTTGCGCCCATCCTCCGGGCGCTCCAGGCACGGCCCCTCCCCCACCCGGGCGTAGTGGCCGGTCGCCACGTGCCGCAGGCCGAGCCTGTCGGCGAGGAAGGCCGCCGCGTGGAACTTGACGTGGGCGTTGCAGGCCACGCAGGGGTTCGGGGTCCTGCCGGCGGCGTACGAGCCGACGAAGTCCCGCATGACGCGCCGGTCGAAGAGCTCCTTGAGGTTGAGGGTGAAGTGGGGGATGCCCAGGCCGTGGGCGGTCTCCCTGGCGAAGAGCACGGTGTCCGGCGAGCAGCAGGACCGGCTGCCCGGCTCCCCGTCGTGCAGCCGGAAGGTCACCGCCACCACCTCGTAGCCCCGCTCCTTGAGCAGCAGCGCGGTGACCGCGGAGTCCACCCCGCCGCTCATCGCGGCGACGACGCCCCGCCGCCCGCCGCTCCCGTCCCCGAGGCCCTCCCCGCCGAGCAGCGCATCCCCCTGCCGGCTCCAGTAGTCCTCGAAGGCCCTGTGCAGCGCGTCGAGTGCGAGGGTCGCGCCGTGCTCCTTGCCGGGCGGGAGCGGCCCGCCGAGCGCCTCCTGGATGTCCCCCCGCGAGATCTGCGCCGCCCCGGTGATGGACCTGCCCTCGGCGAGCTCCGCGAGCGCCGAGCCGGCGGCTATGCAGGCGGCGCAGCCGTAGGCCCGGTAACGCACCTCCTGAAGGCGAAGATCCTCCCCCACGCGGAGGGTGAAGCGCACCTGGTCCCCGCAGGCGGCGTTCCCGGCCTCCCCCACCCCGGAGGGCCCGCCGACCTCGCCCGCGTTGCGGGGGTTCACCAGGTGCTCTATGACGCGCGGACCGTAGCGCTCGGGCATGTCCCTCAACCCGCCTGCAGTGGGGAGAGCTCGCGCAGGCGGCCGACGGCCTGCCGGAAGGCCGCGAGAAAGCCGTCGACCTCCTCGAAGGTGTTGTCCTTGCCCACCGTGATCCTCACCGAGGAGAACGCCTCGCGCTCCCCGAGCCCCATCGCGAGCAGCACCGGCGAGGCCTTGTGCCCGCCGGAGGAGCAGGCCGCCCCGCTCCCCACGGCGTACCCCAGGGCGTCGAGAAAGAGCACGAGCCCCTCGGCCTCCACCCCCTCGACCGTGAGGTGGACGTTGTTGGGGAGGCGGCGGCGCGGGTGCCCGTTCAGCCTCACGCCCTCCATCTCCCGGACGCCGGCGAGGATCCTGTCCCTGAGCTCCCGCTCGCGCCTGGCGCGCTCCTCAAGCTCCCCGGCGGCGAGCCGGGCCGCGACCCCGAAGCCCGAGATGGCCGCCACGTTCTCGGTGCCGCTGCGCAGCCCCCGCTCCTGGCCGCCGCCCAGGATCAGGGGGGAGACCTCCACCCCCTCCCGCACGTAGAGCGCGCCCGCCCCCTGCGGCCCGTAGAGCTTGTGCGCGGAGAGGGCCAGCGTGCTCACCGGCACCCGGCGGACGTCCACCGGCAGCCGCCCGGCGGCCTGCACCGCGTCGGCGTGGAAGGGGATCCCCCTCTCCGCGCAAGCCGCGGCCAGCTCCTCCACCGGCTGGACGCTCCCGACCTCGTTGTTGGCCCACATGACCGCGGCGAGCGCGGTGTCCTCCCGGAGCGCCGCCTCGAAGGCCCCCGCGTCCACCACCCCGTCCCCGTCCACGCCGAGCCAGGTGACCTCGAAGCCCTCGGCCTCGAGGCGCCGCCCGGCCTCGCGCACCGCCGGGTGCTCGACGCGCGAGATGACGGCGTGGCGCCTCCCGGGCGGGGCGGCCCGGGCCAGCCCCAGCACGGCCAGGTTGTCCGCCTCCGTCCCGCCGGAGGTGAAGACTATCTCCTCCGGGGAGGCGCCCACCAGCGCCGCCACGGCCTCCCGGGCCTCCTCGACCGCCTCGCGGGCCGCGGCGCCCGGGGCGTGCAGCGCGGAGGGGTTGCCGCGCAGCCCCTCAAGGCTCTCCAGCATGGCCTCCAGCACCCTGCCGTCCAGCGGGGTGGTGGCCGCGTTGTCCAGGTAGACTGCGCTCTTCTCTGCGGTCATCGCCGTCTAGTTTAACTTACGGCGGGCAAATGTCAGCGGCGCCTCAGACGGTGGTCGTGGCGGCCACGGCCCCGCCGGGGTCCAGCAGCGCCAGCTGGTCGCCGGGGGCGAGCTCGAGCCGCCGTCCCCCCTCGAAGGTCCCGTCGACCGGCGCGCCGGAGCGGTCCTCCACGCCGGGCGTGCGCCCCAGCGAGGCGCTCTCGCCCGGCCGCAGCGTCAGCCGCTGGTTCACCACCACCCCCGGGGACTCCGGGGTCACCTCCCCGGTCTCCGGGTCCATCACCCGCAGGGAGAAGCCCTGCAGCTCCACCGGGTCCGGGCCCCGGTTGCGCACCGTGAAGTACTCGATGCCGCCGCCCGTGCGGGTCAGCGCCACCCGCTCCAGCGTCACGTCCAAATCGCTGGTGTTGTCCTCCACCTCGACCGAGCTGAGCTCGAAGAGCGCCTGGCTGAGCACCGGCTGGGGGGTGTAGCCCTGGAAGACGTTCAGGATGGCGTAGGCGTCGCCGCTGGGGGCGAGCGTCGCCACCCACGGCGTGTAGCCCACCCCGAGCTGGGCGGCGAGCGTCCCGTACTGCCCGGGCTCCAGATCCTCCCCCGCCCGGGCCGAGCCCGGCTCGGAGATGTCGTAGAAGAAGAACTCTATCGTCGGGTACTCCGCGCGCAGCTGCTCCATGTAGCCGCGCACCAGCCCGTCCACCTCCAGCCCCTGCGGGTAGAAGGGGTCCTGCCCGGTGTCGTAGAAGGTCACCGCGATCCTGGCCCGCCGCTGGTAGGCGGCCCGGAAGTCGGGCGGCACGGGCTGCTCCAGGTTCAGCCGGAAGGGGACGGGCTCCGTGGCCTCCGCACCGCCGCCCCCGAGCACCGTCTCCCCCCGGACCGCTCCCTCCGCCGCCGGCGCGGGCGGCGCGGGCTCCCCGCCGCCGCAGCCCGCGGAGGAGGCCACGAGGAGAAAGACCGCAGCCAGAACGATCAGCTTTCCGAGCCCGTTCTTCCGGATAGAATCTCTCCTCGCGGTCGCCGGCTTGCGCGGGGGCGTCCCCGGCCGGGATTTCGTGCTAAGTTAGCACGCACGAAAAAGCGGCGCAACGGCAGGCCGGAGCCAGCAACCAGCGACAGGAGAGGTAGAGGCATTGCACGGTACCGCCACCAACCCCTACAGGACACACACCGCCGGCGAGCTCCGCGCCAGCAACGTCGGGCAGCGGGTGCGGCTCGCCGGCTGGGTACACCGCCGCCGGGACCACGGCGGCCTGATCTTCGTGGACCTGCGCGACCGCTGGGGGATCACGCAGGTGACCTTCGACCCGGAGCGCGGCGAGGTCTTCTCGGCCGCCGAGCGCCTGAGGCCGGAGTGGTCCGTCTCGGTGGAGGGCGAGGTGGTCCGCCGCCCGGAGGGCAACGAGAACCCCGAGCTGCCCACCGGCGAGATAGAGGTGGAGGCGAGCTCCCTGCGGGTGCTCAACGCCTCGGAGACCCCGCCGTTCGAGATAGACCGGGAGCGCCCGGTGGACGAGCTGACGCGTTTGCGCTACCGCTACCTGGACCTGCGGCGGGAGCGGATGCGGGAGAACATCCTGTTCCGCGACAGGGTGGTGCGGTACATCCGCCGCTACCTGGCCGAGCGGGACTTCGTGGAGGTGGAGACCCCGCTGCTCACCAAGTCCACCCCGGAGGGGGCCCGCGACTACCTGGTCCCCTCCCGGCTCTACCCCGGGCAGTTCTACGCCCTGCCGCAGTCCCCCCAGCAGTTCAAGCAGCTCCTGATGGTCGCGGGCCTCGAGCGCTACTTCCAGATAGCCCGCGCGCTGCGCGACGAGGACCAGCGCGGCGACCGGCAGCCGGAGCACACCCAGCTGGACCTGGAGATGAGCTACACGACCCAGGACGAGGTGCTGCAGCTCATCGAGGGTCTCTACACGGAGATCGTGGAGCGCCTGACGGAGAAGCGGGTGCTCTTCAAGCCGTTCCCGCGCCTGACCTACGCCGAGGCGATGGAGCGCTTCGGGAGCGACAAGCCGGACCTCCGCTTCGGGCTGGAGCTGAGGGACGTCTCGGACCTGGCGCGCTCCTCGGAGTTCAAGGTCTTCCGCAACGCGGTGGAGGCCGGGGGGTCGGTGCGCGGCCTCGCCGCCGGGGGGCTGGGCGACCTCAGCCGGAGGGAGCTGGACGGACTCACGGAGGTGGCCCGGGAGGGCGGGGCGCGCGGCCTGGCCCACCTCCGGGCGGAGGGGAAGGCCCTCAAGGGCCCCGTGGCCAAGTTCTTCTCCGCCGAGGAGCAGGCGGCGCTGCGCGAGGCGCTCGGCGCCCGGCCCGGCGACTGGATGTTCTTCGTGGCCGACCGCGACCCGGTGGTCTTCGAGAGCCTGAACCGCCTGCGGCTCCACCTGCGCGACCGGCTCGGCCTCGCCGACCGGGACGCGCTGGCGTTCTGCTGGATCACGGACTTCCCCCTCTTCGAGTACAACGAGGAGGAGGGGCGCATCGAGCCGATGCACCACATGTTCACCATGCCCCGGGAGGAGGACATCCCCCTTCTGGACACCGACCCGCTCGCGGTCACGGGCCAGCTCTACGACCTGGTGGCCAACGGGGTGGAGCTGGCCTCCGGGAGCATCAGGATCCACCGCCCGGACCTGCAGCAGAAGGTCTTCTCCATCATCGGGATAGACGAGGAGGAGGCCGAGCGGAGGTTCGGGACGCTGCTCCGGGCCTTTCGCTACGGGGCCCCGCCGCACGGGGGGATAGCCCCGGGGATAGACCGCCTGGTCATGCTGCTGCGGGACGAGCCGAACATCCGGGAGGTGATGGCCTTCCCGAAGACCCAGGCCGCCCGCGACGAGATGATGGACGCCCCGAGCCCGGTGAGCGAGGAGCAGCTCAGGGAGCTGCACATAAGCCTCCGCCTCCCCCCGGAGGAGAGGAGAAACCCCTAAAAAACCAGGAAGGCAGAGAGACAAGGTGGAGACCCGCTTCGGAGCCTCGCCCCCCTACACGGTGGGAGTCGAGGAGGAGTTCCAGCTGATCGACCCGCGCACGCGGGCCCTGACCCCGAAGATAGAGGAGGTGCTGGCCGCCGGCGACGGGGAGCTCCCGGAGGGCACGCTGGCCTCGGAGCTCTCGGCCTCGTGCCTGGAGGTGCGCACCCCGGCCTACGCCTCGGTCGCGGAGCTCGCGCGGGCCCTGCCCGCGCTGCGGGCGCGGGTGCGGCGCCTGGCCGAGCGCTCCGGCGCCCGGCTGGTCTCGGCGGGGGCCCACCCCTTCAGCCCGGCCGCCGAGCAGCCCATAACCGGCAAGCCCCGCTACCGCAAGGTGGACGAGGAGATGGGCTGGCCGGCCCGGATGCAGGCTATCTACGGTCTGCACGTGCACGTGGCGGTGCCCGGCGGGGAGGAGGCGGTGCGGGCGGTCTCCGCGCTAGCCCGGCACGTGCCGCTGTTCATCGCGCTCTCGGCGAACTCCCCCTTCTGGGAGGGCCGGGACACCCGCCTGGCCTCGGTGCGGGCGAAGGTCTTCGGCCTGATCCCCCGCTCCGGCCTCCCCCCGCGCTTCGCCTCCTGGGAGGAGTTCGTGCGCCACGTGGAGCGGCTGGTGCGCGCGGGCAGCATCCGGGACTACACGTTCTGCTGGTGGGACGTGAGGCCCCACCCGAAGCTGGGCACCGTGGAGCTGCGCGCCCCGGACGCCCAGACGGACCCCGGCCGCACCGCCGCGCTGGCCGCCCTGTGCCAGTGCCTCGCCGCCGCCGCGGAGGAGTTCGAGCCCGAGGACCCGCTGCTCACGGAGGAGAACAAGTGGCGCGCGACGCGCCACGGCCTGGAGGCCGAGCTCTACGACTTCTCGGGCCAGCGCACCGTCGCGGCCCGCCGCGCGGCGGAGGAGCTGGTCGGCAGGCTCCTCCCCGTCGCCCGCGAGCTGGGCTGTGAGGCCGAGCTGGAGGGGGTGCTGGAGATCTCGCGCTCCGCCACCGGCGCCGACCGGCAGCGGACCGTCCTGGCGAGGGAGGGGTCCCTGAAGAGCGTGGTGGACTACCTGGCGGAGGCCACGGCCTAGCCCGCCTCCTCCACGGCGGTCTCGGCGCTCCTCATACCGAGGACGAGCGCGGCGGCGAGCCCGCTGGCGTACCCGCCTGCAGAAAGCCCCCCGGCCTCGACCCCGGCGGCGTACAGCCCCCCGACGGGCTCGCCGCCCTCTCGCAGCACCCGGCAGCCGGCGTCCACGGCGAGGCCGCCTATGGTGTGGGTGATGGCCGCGGCGACCTCCACCGCCGCGAAGGGAGGCTCCCCGAGCACCGGCGCCTCCCCGCTGCGCGGGGGCCGCAGCTCGCCGGCCCGCCCGGCCTCCGCCGCCGCGTTGTACTCCCGCAGCGTGCGCAGCAGCCGCTCCGCGGGGACGCCCCGCTCCCCGAGCCTCCGGGCCAGCTCCTCGAGGCTTCCGGCCCGGAGCACGGTCCCCCCCACCCGCCGGGCGGCCCCGACCATCTCCCCCACGCTCCGCTCCCGGACCCGTCTCCGCAGCGCCGCAGCGTCGAGCAGGTACCAGGCCCGCTGGCGGGGCTGGAGGGCGGTGGCCCGCACGAGCGCCGTCTCGGACCAGTCGGCGCCCTCGTCGGCGTAGCGCTCCCCGCGGAGGTTCACGGCCACCGCGTGACGCCCGTAGAGCTGCGAGACCTCGACAAAGAGCTTGGGCCCGAAGCGGGCCGGAGGGGCCGGGAGGTTGCGGCCGTAGAACTCGTCGAGGCCGGGGCCGGGGCGGGCCCCGGCCGCAAGCGCGGCCAGAAAGCCCTCCCCGGCGCTCCACGGGTGGGCCCGCAGCAGCAGCCTCCCCGGCCCCCGGAGTATGTGCCTGCGGACGAGCTCGGGGTTCGCCGCAAAACCCCCGGTGGCGAGGATGACGGCGTCCGCCGCCGCCTCGTCCCGGCCGCCCTCCCCCTCCACGACCGCGCCCCGCACGCGCCCGTCCTCCGCCGTCAGGAGGCGCCGCAGGGCGCGCCGCAGGAGCAGTTGCCCCCCCGCCTTCTCCACCCGGCCGGCGAGCGCGGCGGCGGTCGGCTCCGGGTCGAAGCGGGCCCCGAAGGTCAGGGGGTTGCCGGTCTCCCGCGAGAGGATCACGCCCCCGCTCGCCTCCAGCCACGAGAGCGCCTCCTCGAGCCGGCCGAGCACGAGCGCCTGGAGGTCCGGGTCGCCGCCCGGGGCCTCCCGGCGGAAGGTCGGCAGGTCACGGTAGGACCAGATGTAGCCGCTGGAGTAGACGAAGGAGCCCCCGGGGCGGTCCCCCTTCTCCAGCACGGTCACCGAGGCCCCGAGCTCCAGGGCCCGCGCGGCGGCGACGAGCCCGGCGAGCCCCCCGCCGGCGACCAGGAGCCGCATGGCGAGAGCGTCCCCTAGACCAGGGAGAAGGTGGGCTTGTGCTCCACGTACTCCACGCTCACGCCCTCCGGGCCGCGCACGAAGACCGCCAGGGTGTTGGGGCCCTCCACCCAGTCCTGCACCTCCAGGCCCCGCCTCTCGGCCTCCCGGCGGTGCTCCTCGGCGGAGTCCACCAGGCAGCCGAGGTGGTAGAGCTGGTCGCACTCCGGGCGCTCCGGGGCCGGACCGGCGAGGCGCAGGAGGTAGCCGCCGGCCTCCACCGCCGCGGGCTCGCCGGCCGGCGAGAAGCCCATCTCCGCGAAGCGCCGGGCGGCGCCCTCCGGGTCCGCGGAGCGCAGGACGGCCCCCGCGAGATCGTACTCGGCGAACTCCCCCTCGCCGCGCACCAGCGCGAAGCCGAGGCCCTCCGGGCCGGTGAAGTGCACCGCCCCGTCGCGCAGCTCCGGCTCCGTCCCGGACGGGAGGCGCTCCGCGGCGGCCTCGGGGTCGGAGACCCTTATCTCCACCCGCTCCAGGACCCCCGGGGCCGAGCTCCTCCCCTCCGGGGCGTCGAAGAGCGTCAGCTTCCCCAGACGCCCCCCGGCGCCGACGAGGGTGTAGCGGTCGGTGCGGTCGATCACGTGGAAGCCGAGCCCCGAGAGCAGCAGGTCTGCCGCGGCGTCGCGGTCGTTCATGTAGAGCGCTATGTGATCCAGCATCTTGGCCTTCATCCAGAAGTCCTCCCTCGTCGAGAAAGAAGAACCGTTCCTGATGAAGATATCATGCCGGGGGCGCCGCGTGGCGGGGGCGTGCTAATATTGCCCCCGTCTTGAGCGCGCACCCGCAGGCCGAGAGCAGGGGGAGGTCCCCGCGCCCTCCGGAGGGGGGAGAGGTGGCCCTGACCTTCGACGACGGGCCGGACCCCCTGTGGACCCCGCGGGTGCTCGAGGCCCTCGACGCCGCCGGCGCGCGGGCCACCTTCTTCGTGATCGTCCCGCGCGCCCGGAGGGCGGCGGGGCTCCTCCGCGAGATGCTCGCGCGGGGCCACGAGGTGGCGCTGCACTGCACGGAGCACGTCCGGCACACCGAGACCTCGCGCGAGCGGGTGGTGCGGGACACGGCGGAGGGGCTCGCCGGCCTGCGGGACCTCGGCGTGGAGCCCGCCCTGTGGCGGCCGCCGTGGGGGGCGCTCGCCCCCTGGACGCGGGAGGTGGCGGAGGGCTTCGGGCTCGCGCTGTGCCTGTGGAGCGCGGACACCCACGACTGGCGGGGCGACCCCGCGCGGCGGATGCTCCTCGAGGTGGCCCCCGCCCTGCGGCCCGGGGCGGTGGTGCTCATGCACGACGGCCTCGGTCCGGGGGCCCGGAGGAGCGGCTGCCGGCAGACCGTGGAGCTCGTCGCCCCGCTGGTCGCCAGGATCCGGGCGGCCGGCTGTGAGCCGGCCCCCGCCGGGGAGATCGCCGCCAAGGGGCGGCTGCGTTGAGCGGCCTGAGGGGCGCCCTGGAGCGCATCTCGGAGGGGGCCGCCGGGCGCGACGCCGCGCCCGCCTTCCCCAGGGAGCCGCTGAGGCTCCTCGCCGGGCTCGGCGTCCTCGCCCTCCCCGTCCCGGACCCCGTGTCCTCCGCGGGCCGCCGGGCCTCCTTCGCCGAGGAGTGGCGGGTGCTGCGGGCCGTCTCCCGGGCCGACGGCTCGGTCGGGCGCATCCTGGACGGCCACCTCAACGGCGCGGAGCGCCTGGCCGCCCTCGCCCCGGAGCCGCTGCGCTCCGGGGAGCTCGCCGCCGTCGCCGCCGGAGAGCTCGTGCTCGGCGTGTGGGGGGCGGACCCGATCCCCGGCGAGGGCGAGCCGGCCCGCCTCGTCAAGACCGCCGGCGGCCTTGCCATAGAAGGCGTCAAGACCTTCTGCTCCGGGGCGGGCGGGGTCGACCGGGCGCTCGTCAACGTACGCCCCCCCGGCGGCGAGGGGCCGCCGCTGCTCGCCTACACAGACCTCTCGGCCGGGGTGGAGGTGGACCGCCGCTGGTTCCGGGGCGCCGGGCTGAGGTCCTCCGAGAGCCACCGGGTGATCTTCCGCGGCGCCCCGGTGCTCGCCCTGCTCGGGGAACCCGGGGAGCTCACCCGCGAGCCGTACTTCAGCCGGGACGCCGTCCGGACCGCCGTCACCTGGGCGGGGATGGCCGACAGGGCCGTGGACTGCGCCCTCGGGGTTCTCGCCGCCAAGCACGCCGGGCGCGAGCCCGGCGAGGTGGTCTCGCTCGCCGCCGGGCGCATCGTCACCGCCCAGAGGACCGCCGACCGCTGGCTGGAGTACGCCGCCCGCCGGGCCGACGAGCGCCCGGAGGAGACGATGCTGCCCTTCGCCGCCTCCCTCAGGGAGGCGGTGGCCGCGGCGTGCCGCACGATCCTGGACGAGGCCGCCAGGGCGTGCGGCTCGCACCCCTTCGCGACCGGCGCGGACCTCGACCGGGCGAGGAGGGACCTGGAGCTCTTCCTGCTGCAGCACCGGCTGGAGCCCGCCCTCGCCCGGGAGGGGCGGCGCCGGATCCTGGAGCGGAGGCAGGGGGAGGGGCGGTAGTGGGCCGGCGCCTGGAGCCCGAGTACTTCGAGCGCCTCTACCGCTCCTCGCCGGACCCCTGGAACTTCGAGTCCAGCGACTACGAGCGGCGCAAGTACCGGCGGTCGATCGAGGCGCTCGGCGACCGGAGGTTCCGGCGGGCGCTCGAGGCCGGGTGCTCCATCGGGGTCTTCACCGCGATGCTCGCCCCCCGCTGCGACGAGCTGGTCGCGGTCGACGCCGCCGGGCGGGCGGTGGCGGCGGCCCGCCGCAGGCTCTCCGGACGCCCCAACGTCCGGGTGCTCCGGCGCACCCTGCCGGAGGAGATGCCCGAGGGCCCCTTCGACCTCATCGTGGCCTCGGAGATACTCTACTACTTCGACCGGGAGCTCCTCCTCGAGACGCTGCGGCGCTTTGAGGAGAGCCTCGCCCCCGGCGGGGCGCTGCTCGCCGTGCACTGGCGCAGGAGAACGCGAACCTACCCGCTGCAAGGAGACGACGTGCACCGACTGCTGCTCGAGAACACCAGGCTGGAGAGAAGGGCGACCGCCGCGGAGCCGGAGTACCGGCTGGACCTCCTCGAGGACCGCGGGTGAGCGGGCCGCTCGTCATCGTCGGGGGCGGGCCGGCCGCCCTCTCCGCGGCCCGGGGCTACCGGGAGGCCGGGGGCTCCGGGGAGGTGGTGATGCTCTGCGCGGAGGATCTCCCGCCCTACCGGCGCCCGCCGCTCACCAAGGAGTACCTGCGCGGCGAGATGGGGCGCGAGGGGCTGCCGCTGGAGGATGAGGGCTGGTACCGGGAGAACGGGGTGCGCCTGCTCCTCTCCACCCGCGCCGCGGCCCTCGACCCCGCGCGCCGGACCGTGCGCGTCGCCGGGGGCGAGGAGATCCCCTACGAATCCTGCGTGCTCGCCACCGGGGCCGAGCCGGCGCAGCTTTCGGTGCCCGGCGCCGACGACCCCGGGATAGCGCTCATGCGCCGGGTCCCGGACGCCGACCGCCTGCGGGGGCGGACGTCCCCGGGCAGCCGGGTCGCGGTGGTGGGAAGCGGCTTTATCGGGTGCGAGGCCGCGGCCTCGCTCGCCCTCCGCGGCCGCCGGGTCACCGTGGTGAGCATGGAGGAGCTGCCCCAGGCCCGGCGGCTCGGCGAGGAGGTGGGGCGCAGGATCCTCTCCTGGCTCGAGGGCTACGGGGTGGAGGTTCTTCCCGGCAGGGAGGTTGAGGAGATCTCGCGCCGCAGCGGAGGCCCCTACGCGCTCAGGACGGGGGAGGGCGAGGAGATCCCCGCGGACGCCGTGCTCTTCGGCGCCGGCATCCAGCCGTCCTCCGGGCTGGCGGAGGAGGCCGGGCTGCGCACGGAGGGGGGCAGGATCGTCACCGACTCCTCCATGCGCGCGAGCGCCCCCGGCGTCCTCGCCGCCGGCGACGTGGCGCTGGCCTACAACGAGGCCGCCGGCAGGCCGCTCGCCGTCGAGCACTGGGGGGACGCCCTGGAGCAGGGCCGCATCGCCGGCGCGGCGGCCGCCGGGCGGCAGGTCCGCTGGGACTCCGTGCCGGGCTTCTGGTCCACCATCGGCGAGAAGACCCTCAAGTACTGGGCCTGGGGCGACGGCTGGGACGCCCTCGCCTTCGAGGAGGGGGACGACGGGAGCTTCGTCGCGCGCTACGGCAGGGAGGGCGCTCTGGTCGGCGTCCTCGCCCACGGGCGCGACGAGGTCTACGAGGAGGCCAGCGACCGCATAAGGGCCGGGGCCCCCTTCCCGGGATGAGCCTCCCCGCTCCCCACCCGGCGCTGCGCGTCTGCGTCGTCGTCCCGGCGCGCAACGAGGAGGACGGGATCGGGGCGTGCCTGCACGCCCTCGCCCGCCAGAGAGGGGTGCGGCCGGAGGAGTACGAGGTGCTCCTGGTGCTCGACGCCTGCACGGACGCGACCGCCGAGCGGGCGCTCGCGGCGGCCGCGGAGCACCCCCGGCTGCGGCTGCACCTGCTGCGGGGGCCGGGCAGGGGGGCCGGGCACGCGCGCCGGGTGGGCATGGAGGCCGCCTGCCGGCGGCTGCTCCGGGTGGGGAGGCCGGGGGGTCTGATCTCCTCTACCGACGCGGACACGGTGGTCGCCGGCGACTGGATCGCCGCCCAGCTCGCCGCCGCCGCGGGCGGCGCCCGGGCGATCGGCGGCAGGATAGAGCTCGGGGAGGGGAGCGGAGATCTCCCGGCGGGGGTGGCCCGCTGGAGGGAGGAGCACGGGAGCCCCGGGCTCCGGGGGCGCTTCAGCGGCGCCTCGATGGCCCTCACCGCCGAGGCCTACCGCCAGGTCGGCGGGCTCGCGCCCCGGGCGGCGCTGGAGGACGAGCACCTGGAGCGGCTCCTGGTGCAGCGCGGCATCAGCATCGCGCTCCCGGAGGGCGTCCGGGTGCGCACCTCGGCCCGCACCGCGGGGCGGGCGCCGAGGGGTCTGGCGCGCGACCTGGCGCTGGCCTCCTGGTTCGAGCGGAACACCTACGGCGCATCGGAGGCGGCGGGAGCGCCCGTAGGGCGGAGCACGGGGGCCGTGCTCTACTCCGCCCGCGGGGCCGCACACGCCGCGGCGGCGGCCGCCGAGCTGCTGGAGGCGGGCCTCGCGCGGTGGGCGACGCCGGTGGGGCCCGACGGGCCGGAAGATACCCCCGAAGGCTTCGGGCCGGTGCGGGGGTTCGGGGACGCCCTCTGGCGCGGGCTCGCCGCGACCCCCGGCGAGACGCTCGTGTTCCTCGACGCGGAGGCGGCGGGCGCCCGGGAGCGGGCCCGCGCCCTGCTCTCCCCGCTCGCGGCGCGGAGCGGGCTGCGCCTCGCCTGCGGCTTCCGCGACCCCGGCGCGGGGCGTCCCGCGCCGGTCGCGGTGCGCTCCCTCCTGAACCTCTACCTCCCGGAGGCGGCCGGGTTCGTGGACCCGAACCCCTCCGAGTTCGCCGCCCGGAGGGCTCTGCTCGAGGAGCTGCCGTTCCCGGCCGGGCCCGGGGTGGGCGCCGGGCTGCTGGTGGATGCCGTCCGGCGGGAGGGGGTGGAGGCCGTCGCGCAGGTCCGGCTGCGTGGCGCGCCCGGGAGCAGCGAAGACCCCGAGGAGACGGCCTACGCCGCGCTCGCCGCCGCGCTCTTCCGGCTGGGCGCGGGCGACCCGGAGGAGCTCTCGCCCGGACAGCTCTTCCGGGCCTCCCCCGAGGGGCTGCGGCGCAGCGGCGTGGCGGTCGAGGAGCGCCCCCCGCTCAGGAGGGCGGGGGGCGGGAGGGGCCTTCCAGCGGCCGGCCGCAGTGGGGGCAGGCGCGCCCCTCCTCCCTGCTCCGCCGGATCTCCTCCATGAGCCCCGAGCCGAGGATGCCCGCGGGGAGGGCGAACATCCCCACGCCCAGCGTCGCCACCACCCCGCCGAGCAGCTTGCCGAGCGGGGTCGCGGGGTAGACGTCCCCGTAGCCGACGGTCGTCAGGGTCTGCACCGCCCACCACATCGCCGCCGGGATGCTGGAGAAGGCCCGGGGCTGGGCGTCCCGCTCCACGAAGTACATGAGCGTCGAGGAGATCACGAGCAGCACCGCCCCCACGGTCAGGGTGAGCACCAGCTCGTCGCGCCGGCGGCAGACCACCCGCCACAGCATCGCGAAGGCCTCCGAGTAGCGGTCCACCTTCAGCAGCCGCGAGAGCCACAGGAGGCGCAGGAGGCGCAGGGAGCGCAGGTCGGCGGCGAAAAGGAACGAGAGGTAGAAGGGGAGGATGGCGCAGAGATCGACGAGGGCCAGCGGGGTGAGCGCGAAGCGCGCCCTCCCCCACACCGGGTGGGAGTAGCGCGGGCTCGCGGTGCAGCTCCACAGCCGCAGCGCATACTCCGCCGTGAAGACGCCGACCGAGGCCGCGCCGAAGGCGTCGAGCGCCTCCCCGTAGCGGGCGTCCACGCCCCTCACCGTCTCGAGCATCGCCGCGGCGACGTTCAGCAGGATCAAAGAGACTATAAACGCCACGAAGAGGCGCCCGGCGGGCCCCCCGGTCCCGCCCTCCAGAACCTCGAAGACCCGCCGCCTCACGCCACCCCTACCCGGCGGAGAAGGCCGCCGCGACCAGCGCCGGAAGGAGCTCCCCCGCCCGGCCGCGCAGGGCGAAGGCCGCGAGCGGGGTGACGGGCGTGGGCTCGGGGTTCACCTCCACCACCAGCGCCCCGGCCCCGGCCGCCTCGCGGGGCAGCCCGGCGGCCGGGTAGACCACGCCCGAGGTCCCGACGCACAGAAAGACCTCGCAGCTGCGGGCCGCCTCCGAGGCCGCCTCCATGGCCCCCGGGGGGAGCGCCTCCCCGAACCAGACCACGTCCGGCCGCAGCGGGGCGCCGCAGCGCGGGCAGCGCGGCGGGGCTCCCTCCCCGGGCTCCCGGGGGAGCCGCTCGGCGGAGCACACGGTGCGCAGGATGTTGCCGTGCAGCTCTATAACGTTCCTGCTCCCGGCCCGCCGGTGCAGCCCGTCGACGTTCTGGGTGATGAGGGCGAAGGAGGGGACGCGCCGCTCCAGGTCGGCGAGCGCCCGATGGGCGGGGTTGGGCTCGGCCCGCGCGACCAGCTCGCGCCGCCAAGAGTACCACTCCCAGACCAGCTTCGGGTCGCGCAGGAAGGCCTCCGGGGTGGCGAGCTCCTCCGGGTCAAAGCGCTCCCACAGCCCCGTCTGGGCGTCGCGGAAGGTGGGAACCCCGCTCTCCGCGGAGACCCCGGAGCCGGTGAGGGCGGCGACCCCGCGCGCCCCCCGCAACGTCCGGGCGAGCTCCCGCGGGATCTCCGCCCGCCCCATCCTACCCGGCTATGGCCCGCAGCAGGCCCTTCGGCCCCCCGGAGACGCGCCGCTCCTCGCCGCTCTTCATGTCGCGCAGGGTGCAGAAGCCCCCGGAGAGCTCCTCCTCGCCGAGCACCACCGCGTAGGAGGCCCCCGAGCGGTCGGCCTGCCGGAACTGGCCCTTGGGGCTGCGCCCGGCGTAGTCCAGCTCGCAGGAGATCCCCTCCGCCCGCAGCGCCTCGGCCAGCTGCAGCGCCGGCAGGCGCGCCTCCGGGCTCAGGGTGACGAAGAAGGCGTCGAGGGCGCTCTCCGGCTCCGCGGCGCGGGCCGCCAGGAGGACCCTCTCCACCCCCGTGCCGAAGCCTATCCCCGGCACGTCCGGCCCCCCCAGCTCCTCCACCAGCTGGTTGTAGCGTCCCCCCGCCCCGACGGTGTCCTGCGCCCCGAGCACCGGGCTCTTGGCCTCGAAGACCGTGGAGGTGTAGTAGTCCAGACCGCGGACCAGCCGCTCGTCGCGCACGTAGGGGATGCCGAGGGCCTCGAGCCCCTCCTCCACGGCCCGCAGGTGGGCGGCGGCCTCCTCGCTGAGGTACTCCCCGATCAGGGGGGCCTCCCGCAGGACCGCCCGGGTGTTCGGGTCCTTGGAGTCGAAGGTCCGCAGGGGGTTCGTCTCGATCCGGGCCACCGAGTCCGGGTCCAGCTCCGAGCGGTGCCGCTCCAGAAACGCCCTGAGCTCCGGGACGTAGCGCCGCCGGGTCTCCACGTCCCCCAGGTTGTTGAGGTGGATGACCTCCTCGCGCACGCCGGCGGAGCGGTGGATCGCGTAGAGCAGGGCCACGACCTCCACGTCGACGAGGGGGTCGCCGGAGCCGAGCACCTCGGCGCCTATCTGGGTGTGCTGCCGGTAGCGGCCCTTCTGCTGGCGCTCGTGGCGGAACATCGGCCCGAAGTACCACATCTTCACCGGCTGGGCGAGCTTGTACAGGCCGTGCTCCACGTAGGCCCGCACCACCCCGGCGGTGCCCTCCGGCCTCAAGGCGAGCTCCCTGCCGGCCTTGTCCCGGAAGACGAACATCTCCTTGCGGACGATGTCCGAGGTCTCCCCGGTGCTCCGGACAAAGAGCTCCGCCTCCTCGAAGACCGGGGTCCTGACCTCGGCGTACCCGTAGCGCCGGAAGAGGTCGCGCGCGGCGTCGTAGAGGCGGTCCCAGAGGTCCGGGCGCTCGTGCGGCTCCTGCCGGGCGGCGTCCCCCGGGTAGACGTCGTAGGTGCCCTTGGGCCGCCGGTAGCTCACGCGACCTCCGGAGGGAGGTAGGGGTTCTTCGCGCGCTCCTCGGCGGCCGAGAGCACCGGCCCGTGCCCGCAGTACAGCCGGGTCCTCTCGGACCACAGAGGCATGACCCTGCGCAGAGAGAGCTCTATCTCCTCCCAGGAGGCGCCGGGGATGTCGGTGCGGCCCACGCTGCCCGGCAGGATCAGGTCGCCCACCAGCTGGTCCTCCCCGAGCACGAAGGTGACCGAGCCCGGCGAGTGGCCGGGGGTGTGCAGCACCCGCAGCGCGGCCCCCCCGAGCTCCAGGAGCCGGCCGTCCTCCAGCGGGTCGTAGCCCGCCACCCTCGCGGGCTCGGCGTCCGCCGGGTGCATGTAGACCGGGGCGCCCGTCGCCCGGCGCACCTCCTCCAGCGCCCCGATGTGGTCCGCGTGCCCGTGGGTGATCAGAATGGCCACCGCCTCGCCCCGCAGCCGCCCGAGGATCCTCTCCGGCTCCGCCCCGGCGTCCACGACCAGCTCGCCCTGCGGGGCGTGCACCACGTAGGAGTTGACCTCGAAGCCGTCGAAGGAGACGGCGACGCGTTCGATCTCCACCAAGCGCTTCCCCCCTACCTCTCGATCGGCGTGCCGTCGCGCGAGACCCGGTAGACGTCGTAGACGTCCGGGATCGCGCGCACCTTCCGGATGATCTCGTCCACGTGCTGGGCGCTCGCCGCCCGGAAGGCGAAGCGGCTGAGGGCGGTGCGCTCCTCGATGGTGTCCACCCGGGCGGAGAGGATGCTCACCCCCGAGTCGGAGATGGTCGCGGTGATGTCGCGCAGAAGGTGCATCCTGTCGAGGGCCTCGACCATCAGCTCCACGGTGAAGAGCTTCCCGTCCCCCACGGCCCACTCCACCTCCACGAAGCGGTCCGGGTCGCGCTCCCGCAGCGCGCGGGCGTTGGGGCAGCCGGCGGCGTGCACCACCACCCCACGCCCCAGCGAGACGTAGCCCACGATCTCGTCGCCGGGCATCGGGGTGCAGCAGCGCGCCAGCCGGGTCAGGATGCCGCTCGCCCCGATCACCCGCACCCCCGTCTCCTCGTCCGGCCGCCCCTCGTCGGGGAGCGGCAGCGGGGCGAGCGCCGGGCTGCGGGGCGCGCTCTCCTCCTCCGGGGGCTCCACCCTCTCGGCCACCCGGTGCACCACGTTCTCCGCCGAGAGGGCGCCCTGCCCCACGGCGGCGAAGAGGTCGTCGAGGCTCTGGTAGTTGGAGTCCGCGGCCACCTCCTCCAGCACCTCGTGCGGCACGTTGTTCAGGCGCCGCTTCTTGAGCAGCTCCATCACCTTCTCCCGCCCGGAGGCGAGGTTCTCCTCCCGGTCCGCCTTGTTGAAGTACTGCCGGATCTTGTTGCGCGCCCGGCCGCTCTTGACCACCGAGAGCCAGTCGCGGGAGGGGCTCGCCGACTTGCCGGTGATGATCTCCACCCGGTCCCCGGAGACCAGCTCCGAGTCCAGCGGGACGATCCTGCCGTTCACCTTCGCCCCGATGCAGCGGTGGCCGACCTCGGTGTGCACGTGGTAGGCGAAGTCTATCGGGGTGGCCCCGGAGGGGAGGCTTATCACGTCCCCCTTGGGGGTGAAGACGTAGACCTCGTCGGCGCCGAGCTCGCCCTTGAGCGCCTCCATGAACTCCAGGGCGCTGGAGGTCTCCTGCTGCCACTCCATCATGCTCTTCAGCCAGGCCAGCCGGTCCGCCCGCCCGTTCTCGCCGACCCCCTCCTTGTACATCCAGTGCGCGGCGATGCCGTACTCGGCGGTGCGGTCCATCTCCTCGGTGCGGATCTGGATCTCCAGCAGCTTGCCCTCGTTGGACATCACCGTGGTGTGCAGCGACTGGTACATGTTGAACTTGGGCATCGCGATGTAGTCCTTGAAGCGCCCGGGGATCGGCTTCCAGACGGAGTGGATGACCCCCAGCGCCCCGTAGCAGTCGCGCACGGAGCCCACGATCACCCTCAGGCCCGCCAGGTCGTAGATCTCGTTGAACTCCTTGTTGCGGCGGACCATCTTGTTGTAGATGGAGTAGAAGTGCTTGACCCGGCCCCTGACCTCGGCCTCGATGCCCGCCTCGGAGAGGTAGCGCTTGAGCTCGGCGGCCCGGGCGCTGATGAACGCCTCCCGCTCGTCCCGCCGGGCGGCCACCAGCCGCTTTATCTCCTCGTAGCGCCGCGGGTGGAGGGTGGCGAAGGCCAGATCCTCGAGCTCCCACTTGAGCGAGTAGATCCCGAGGCGGTGCGCCAGCGGGGCGTAGATCTCGAGCGTCTCGGTGGCCTTCTCGAGCTGGGTCTCCCGCTTGAGGTACTCGAGGGTGCGCATGTTGTGCAGCCGGTCGGCCAGCTTGATGATGATCACGCGCACGTCCCGGCTCATGGCCACGATCATCTTCCGCAGCGACTCGGCCTGCGCCTCCTCCAGATTCCCGCTGGGCAGCCTCTTGAGCTTGGTGACCCCGTCCACGATCTCGGCCACCTCCGCGCCGAACCTCCCGGCGAGCTCCTCCTTGGTGACCCCGGTGTCCTCCAGCACGTCGTGCAGCAGCGCCGCCGCGATGGTGGTGGGGTCCATCCGGAGGTCGGCGAGGATGTCCGCGGTGGCCAGCGGGTGCAGGATAAAGGGCTCCCCGCTCCGGCGCCGCTGCCCCCGGTGGGCGGCGTGCGCCAGGTTGTAGGCCTCGGCGATCAGCTCCTCGGCGCTCTGGTCGGGCCAGTACCCGAGCACCTTCTCCAAAAGCGCGGAGATGGTGACCGGCGGCCCGGCCGCGCCCCTGACCCGTCCCTGTGCCCTTGCGGTCTCCATCGGAGGGATTATAACAGTCCGGATCTTCGGTCCCTCACAGCCGCCCGGAGCGGAAGATGATCACCAGCACCACCGAGGCGAGCGCGATGGCGAGGCTGAAGCCCACGAAGCTCACGAGCGGCACCCCGATGTAGGGCACCGCCGGCCCGCCCAGCTCGAAGGCCCCGAGCACGGAGGAGCCCACGATGAGGGCCCCGGTCACCACCGCGAAGACCAGCCGGTTGGCGAGCACGTCCACCTCCCCGGCCAGGTTGTCGAGCCCCCGGTGGCGCAGCCGCACCTCGAGCTCCCCGTCGGCGAGCTCGGAGAGGAGCTGGCGGACCTGCTCGGGGTAGTCCTCGGCGTAGCGGGCGTACTCCAGCGCCCGCTCCTCCACCGCCTCCCCGACGGCCCGCGGCCGGTAGCGCCCCAGCAGCAGCCGGCGGGCGTAGGGCCGGGCCACCTCGTAGACGTTGAGGGTCGGGTCTATGGAGCGCGCTATCCCCTCGGCGGTCACCAGCGCCTTCGTCAAAAGCGGGAAGACCGGCGGCACCCGCAGCCGGTAGCGCCGGGCCAAAGAGATCAGCTCGGAGAGCGCCTGCCCGAGCGTCACCTCCCCCACGGAGAGCCCGGAGTACTTGTGCAGGAACTCCCCGACGTCCTGCACGAGGTCGGCCCGCACCTCGGGCGCGTACTGCACGCCGAGCTCCTCGAGCCCCACGAGCACGGCGGGCGCGTCGCGGTCTATGACCGCCACGAACAGCCGCCCCAGGGCGTCTATGTCCCCCCGGCTCAGAAAGCCCACCATCCCGAAGTCCAGCAGGGCGAGATCCCCCTCCGGGGTGAGGATGAGGTTGCCCGGGTGCGGGTCGCCGTGGAAGAAGCCGTGCTCGAAGGCCATCCGGAAGATGGCCTCCGCCCCCAGCTCGGCCACCCGCCGCCGCTCGGAGGGGCGCAGGAGCAGGGGCCGGATGGCGTAGAAGCGCGTCCCCTCCACGTACTCCAGCGTGAGCACCCGGGAGGTGGAGAGGTCTGTGTGGACCGCCGGTATCCTCACCCGGCTCCCCGCGAAGTTGGCCCGGAAGCGGCGGGCGTTCTCGGCCTCCGCGGTGTAGTCCAGCTCCCGCCGGATCACGCCCTCGAACTCGGCCACGAGCCCCGGCACGTCCACGAAGATCCGCTCGCCGAACCTCCGGTCTATAAAGGCGGCGAGCTCGCGCATGAGCTCCAGGTCCGACTCCACGCGCGGGCGTGCCTCGGGGCGCTGCACCTTGACCGCCACCACCCGGCCGTCCCTGAGGACCGCCCGGTGCACCTGCCCGATGCTGGCCGAGCCCAGCGGCTCGGGGTCGAAGCTCTCAAAGAGCCGCTCCACCGGCGCCCCGAGCTCCCGCTCCACGATGGCCTGCGCCGCACCGGGGGGCATGGGGGCCACGGTGTCCTGCAGCTTGCGGAGCTCGGCGAGCACGCTCTCGGGCAGGATGTCCGAGCGGGTGGAGAGCAGCTGGCCGAACTTGACGAAGGTCGGCCCCAGGTCGTCCAGCGCCCGGCGCAGCCGCGCCCCGAAGCTCGGGGCGAGCACCTCCTGCAGCCCGCGCTCCTCGCGACGCTCCCGGCGGGCGTCGAAGACGAAGCCGAACCCGTGGCGGACGAGGACCCGCCCGATCTGGGCGAACCGCCGCAGGTTGCCGGACCTCCCGCCCATCTTCCTGCGGCAGCGCCGGTGCGGGCCTAGAGCCCGGGCGGGGTCTCGGGGCCCTCGCGCGGCGGGCGCTGCTCCCCGGGGCCGGTGACGCCCTCGGGCCCTCCGGCCTGCGGGGGGGCGGACGGGCGTCCCTCGGGGCGTCCCTCCAGCATCCGCACCCGGTGCTCGAGCTGCTCCACGCGGAAGAGCAGATCCTCGTAGTCCTCTCTGGTGGGCAGCCCCGCGCTCCTGAGCCCCTGCTGCATCGAGGAGTCCACCAGCGACCGGGCCCCGGAGGAGCGCTCCCGGGCGCGCCGGAGCACCTGGTCCACCAGCGTCCTGCCCTCCTCGCGCTCCACGCGGCCCTGCTCGATCAGGCGCTCCACGATCTCCTCCACCTTGTCCCTGGTGGCCGCCGCGGCCCCTATCTGCAGCAGGATGAGGCGCTCCAGGGTCTCGCCGATCGTTCCGCGCATCCGCACACCACCTCCATGAGAGCCGTCCCTAAAACATCATATTACGCCGCCCCTAGGCCGCGCGCGCCGCGGAGCCCAGCTTCCCCGCCCGCCAGGCCTTGTACAGCGAGAGGATCGGCGAGGCTATGAAGATGGAGCTGTAGGTGCCCGCGACGATCCCGACCAGCAGCGCGAAGGCGAAGTCGGTCAGCGTGGAGCGGCCGAAGACCAGGAGCGCCGTTATGGGGATGAGGGTGGAGACGGAGGTGTAGATGGAGCGCCGGATGACCTGCCGGATGGAGGTGTTGATGACCTCGTCGAAGCGCCGCCGGTTGTAGCCGACGCTCGGGGAGTTCTCCCGGATCCTGTCGAAGATGATGACCGTGTCGTACAGCGAGTAGCCGAGCACGGTCAGGACCGCCACCACCGTCACCAGGTTCACCTCCCGCCCCACGATGGCGTAGAAGCCCACGGTCATGAGGATGTCGTGCACCAGCGCCGCCATCGCCGCGAGCGCGAAGGCGAACTCGTAGCGTACGGTGATGAAGAACACGATGAGAAGGAGCGACGCGGCCACCGCCTGCAGCGCCTGGTCACGCACCTGCTCCCCGAAGCTCGGGCTCACGCTGGTGACGCTGACCTCGGCCCCGAGCGCCTCCTGCACGGCCCGCTGCACCTGGTTGGTCTGCTGCCGGTTCAGAACGGGGGTGCGGACCTCGTAGCCCTCCTCGCCGAGGCGCTGGATCACGGCGTCCTGCCGCACGAAGGAGGGCAGCTGGTCCCGCAGCTCCCCCTCCCCGAGCCGCCGGGAGGCGTCGGCCGCGGTGAACTGCACCCCGCCCTGGAAGTCTATGCCGAACTCCAGCCGGCCCAGGGCGATGGCCAGGATGCCCGCGGCGAGCAGGATGCCGGAGATCGCGAACCACAGCCTCCAGCGCCGGACGAAGTCCAACCTCTCGAACACCTACCGCGCCCCCGCGAGGCTCTTCTTCGAGACCCCCATCATCGCCGGCGAGAGGTGGATGCCGCGGCTGGAGAGCAGCCCCAGCAGCGCCCGGGTGACCACCACCGCCGTGAACATGGAGAGCACCACGCCGATCGCCAGCAGCACCGCAAAGCCCCGCACCTGCGCGCTGGCCATCGCGAACAGGATGAAAGCCGTGATGAGCGTGGTGATGTTGCCGTCCAGGATCGCCCGGAAGCCCTTCTGGTAGCCGACCTGGATCGCCGTGCGCGGCGTCTTGCCCCGCCGCACCTCTTCCTTTATCCGCTCGAAGATCACGATGTTCGCGTCGGCCGCGACCCCCACGGAGAGCACGATGCCCGCAATACCGGGGAGGGTCACCGTCACGGGGATGGCCACGATCAGCCCCCACAGCAGAAAGGCGTAGATGAGCAGCGCGAGCCCGGCGACCACCCCGAGCGCCCGGTAGATGGCGACGAGGAAGAGCAGCACGAGCCCGAAGCCGACGAGCGCGGCGATGAGCCCGCTCCGCAGGGACTCGGTCCCCAGGGTGGGGCCGATGGTCTCCACCGAGAGCACCCGCATGTTCACCGGGAGCGCGCCGGTCTGCAGCACGATCTCGAGCTCCCGCGCCTCCTGCTCGGGGAGCCCGGTGGGCGAGCTGGTGTTCTGGATCACGACCTGCCCGCCGGGTATGGGCTCGTCCACCACCGGGGCGCTCACCACGTCCTGGTCGAGCACGATGGCGAGCCGTCCGGTCCCGGGCTCGCCCCGCTCCAGGGCGTTGTCCACTATCTGGCGGGTGAGGTCGAAGAACTGGTCGCCCCCCCTGCCGGTGAGGTTTATCTCGACCTGCAGCCTCCCCGCCGGGTCGCGCCCCAGGTTGGCGCTCTCCACCGCGTCTCCGGTCATGTCCGGCCGCTCGCCGACCACGTACCCGGCCACGTAGAGCCCCTCCCCGCCCGGGTTGGGGCTCTCCTCGAAGAGGATCTTGGTCTTCCCCTCCCTGTAGGCGTCGTCCTGCCGCAGGCTCTCCCGGATGTCCCGCTTCGCCTCGTCCACCCGCCCCTCGGGCACCCCCGCCCGCTCCTCGAAGGCCAGAACCTCGTAGAAGCCGAGCTGCGCCGTGCGCCCGATGACCTCCACGGCCCGGTCGCGGTCGGAGATGCCCGGCAGGTCCACGAGCACCTGGTTCTGGCCCTGCAGCCGGATCTCCGGCTCGGTCACCCCCAGGCTGTCCACCCGCTGGCGGATGATCTCCACCGCCCGCTGCATCTCCTCCCGGGTCACCTCGCTGCCGCCGTGCTGGTAGCCCTCAAGCTGCACCCGGACCCCGCCCTTGAGGTCGAGCCCGAGCTGGGTGGCCCGCGCAACGGGCTGACGGATGAAGATGAGGTAGGCCGAGACGGCGATGAGGACCAGCACCAGCCCGAGGATGATGAGGTTGTTGCGCGTGCTGTTCATCGGCTGGTGCTAGATTCTAGCACCAGCCCCCGCTCCCTCATACCCGCCCCGGCTCCTCCCTCAGAGCCGCTGCGGCTCGACCTCCCGGCCCGAGATCCCGACCACGGCATACCGCCCCTCAGAAAGCGCCCCGGGCGAGACCACGAGCGAGCTGCCGAGCTCCTCCCGGATATGCTCCGCACCCCCCACGAACACCACCCGCGGCGAGTGGGTCTTCACCAGCTCGGCGAGCGTCTGGCTGCCGGCCTCCCCGAAGCCCTTGTGCGCCGGCGGCGTCCCGAGCAGAAAGACCCGCTGGTAGTCCCTGAGCTCGTGGAGCACCTTGAGCCGGTACTCCGCCTCCCAGGCCGGGTAGCGCAGCCGCCGCTCCTCCTCGCGCTCCGGCCGCGCCCCGTCCACCACCTCGCCGCCCATCCCGGCAAACAGCACGTAGCCCGGACCGAAGGCGAAGCTCCCGTGCACACCGTGCAGGAACGGAAAGACCACCTCCGCGTTGTAGGCCTCCCTGAGATACCCCCCGAGGGGAGCGTCCCCCGGCCCCGGAACGTAGAACGCCGGCAGGTTGGCCTCGCCCAGAGCCCGCAGAAGGCCGGCGTACTCCTCGGCCTCCCCGCGCGCGCTGAGATCGCCGAGAAGCACCACCGCATCCGCCCCGTGACGCTCCCTCGCAGCGCCGAGCAACCTCTCCACCCGCTCTACGTCGCCCCTCACGCCGGAGGCGGCAACAACCCTCTCAACCCGCTTGCGCATCCTCTCACCTCCTTTGAACTAGTAGACTACTTGAAGTAGATATATTTAATAAACTGGAATCCCAAAAAGACAAGAAGAGATATGCGGAAGCCGGGGAGGCTATGGGTTACGATGAGGCTTTAGGAGAGCGTGAGAGAGGGGGCCGTTGCTGGGTGACGAGGTCTGCGCGGGCGGCGGGTTCGCGCGGGGCGTGGCGGGGTAGGGTTTCTTGCGTCCCGGGCGCTGGGAAGAGCGGGCTCGCCGGCTCTCACACGTGGACATTCTGGAGCCGCTGCCGCTTGAGGAGATAGAGCGGCTGAACTGGCGCCTGCCGGTGTTCCGGCTGGAGCGGGGCGAGCTGTGCTACGCGCCGGGGGACCCTGCGGACAGGCTCTTTCTCCTGCACGAGGGGAGGGTACGCCTCTACAAGCCCGTGGGCGGGCGGGAGTTCACGCTGGCGGTGGTGGGGCCGGGGACCGTGTTCGGGGAGATGTCGCTCACCGGGGGTGTCGGCCGTCAGGGGGCCTACGCCGAGGCGCTCGAGCCGGCGGAGGTCTCCGTGCTCGGCAAGGAGGATCTCAGGCGTCTGATCCGGGAGCACCCCGAGGTCGGCATCAGGCTCATCACCCTGCTCAGCCGGCGGCTGCGGGACCGGGAGGAGCGGCTGGCCGAGATGGCCGGGCGGGACGTGGCCGGGCGGCTCGCCGCGCTGCTCGCGCGCCTCGCCGAGGAGGAGGGCGTGGTGACCCAGGAGGGCTACAGGATACCCTTCCGCTACACCCACCGGCAGCTGGGCTCCATGATCGGGGCCAACCGCGAGGCGGTGACCAAGGCCCTCGGGAGGCTGCAGAAGAGCGGGGCGGTGGCGGTCTCCGACCGGCGGCTGCTGGTGCGGGATCTCGGGCTGCTGAAGAAGCTGGCGGGATATGTGTCCGAGGATACATGAGGGCCGGGTCCGCGGGTATCTCCGGACGCTGAAGGCGGAGCCGGGGGCCCGGATAATTCCCAGTGCGCTGGCTCATCGTGTCGGGGATCGGCCGCCCCTTCCGGCGGGCGGGCACCCCGGAGCCGCCAACTGCGGGCGCCCCGCCCTTCGGCAATCCCCCCTCCAGACGACGGCGGGGCGCCCTCCCCCGTATTTTGAGAAACCCGGGAGGGTTATCCTTTGTGCAGGGCGCCGCTTTTGCGAGGGCGCCCGTCGGAGCTCCAGGAGGAGGAGGGTGTCGCATGCTGAACCTCGAAGAGCTGCAGGGGCTAAAGCACCGCGTCGAAGGGTTTGAGGAGCCGGTGCTCTCCGCCTACCTGAACACCAACCCTGCGGACCCGGAGAACCGCAACAAGGCGTACGTGCTGCGCCTCAAGGACGCCCTGAAAGAGCTTGGGGTTCCCAGGGCGCTGGCCGAGGCCGCGTTGCGGCACGTGGAGGGTCTGCAGCGGCCGGGCAGGACGCTCGTGCTCTTCGCCTCGCAGGACGGAAAGATCGAGACGCTCCTCCTGCAGACCGAGATGCCGGAGGAGATCCTGTGGGGCGAGCCGCACCTCGCGCCGCTCCAGCTCGCCATCGACGAGTACCAGCCCACGGGGATAGTCCTCGTAGACGCCAAGCGGTTCCGTTTCTTCGTGACCTCGCTCGGGCAGATCGAGGAGGAGCTCGGCGCGGCCAACGTCTTCGACACCGCCGGCTGGCGGGAGGTCACCATCTCCCCCTCCTCGGCCAACCCGCAGGGCGGGATGGCGCAGGATTTGTTCGAGCGCCGCGTCGAGGCCCAGACCAGGCGCTTCTACAAGGAGCTGGCCGAGGAGATCCGGCACCTCGTCTCCCGTTTCGGGGTGAAGCGCCTGATCCTGGCGGGTCCGGAGGAGCGTACCGCGGCCTTCGCCGAGGCGCTTCCCCAGGACACCGCGCGGCTGGTGGGCGGGAGGGCGCACCTGCCCACCGGGGCCTCCGAGGCGGAGGTGCTCCGGCGGGTCTCCGAGATGGAGGAGCGGCTGGAGCGGGAAGAGGAGCGCCGGCTGCTCGACGAGGCGCGCGAGCGGGGGGTCTACGGGCGCCGGAGAACGCTGGAGGCGCTCTCGGAGGGGAGGGTGTACGCGCTCATCGTCCCCTGGCCCTTCTCGGGCGAGGTGGCGTGGTGCGACGGGTGCTCGCTCGCCGTCCCCCGGGAGGAGAGCGACGGCAGGTGCCCCTACTGCGGGGGGAGCACCCGCAGCCGCCGGGCGGCGGACGCGTTGCTGGACCTTGCGGCCTCCCGGAACGCCCGGCTGGAGTTCGCCCGCGGGGAGAACGCCGAGAGGCTGAGGAGCGAGCTCGGCGGGCTCGCGGGGCTCACCCGCTTCTAGCGGCGGCGTAACGGGAGATCCAGCCGCGCATCCACGCCGCGTAGGTGCCGGCGAGGATCTCCCGCCGGGCGCTGCGGCAGAGCTCGGTCACGAAGCGCACGTTGTGCAGGCTCACCAGCCGGTGCCCGAGCAGCTCGTTCTCCCGCAGCAGGTGGGCGAGGTAGGCGCGGCTGAAGCCCGCGCACGCCTCGCAGGGGCACCCGGGGTCGAGGGGGCCGAAGTCCCGGCGGTAGCGGGCGTTCTTCAGGTTCAGCCTCCCCTCCGAGGTCAGGGCGGTGCCGTGCCGGGCGAGGCGCGTGGGGAGCACGCAGTCGAACATGTCCACCCCGAGCGCGATGACCTCGAGGATCCCGACCGGGTCCCCGATACCCATGAAGTACCGGGGCCTGTCCTCCGGGAGTCCGGGGGTGAGCAGGGAGAGGATCTCCAGCATCCGCTCCCGCGGCTCGCCGACGGAGAGCCCGCCCACCGCGTACCCGTCGAAGTCCAGCTCCAGCGTCCTGCGGAGGCTCTCCTCCCGCAGGTCCGGGTACAGCCCGCCCTGGACGATCCCGAAGAGCGCCTGGTCGGGGCGGGAGTGGGCCTTCTTGCAGCGGGCCGCCCACCGCGCCGTCCGGCGCAGCGAGGACGCGTGGTAGGCGCGGTCGGCCTCGGCCGGGGGGCACTCGTCCAGCACCATCGCCACGTCCGCCCCCAGGGCCTCCTGCACCCGCACGGCGAGCTCCGGGGTGAAGGCGTGCACCGAGCCGTCGTAGACCGAGGTGAACCGCACCCCCTCCTCGGAGAGGCGCCGGATCCTGGCCAGCGAGAAGACCTGGTAGCCGCCCGAGTCGGTGAGCATCGGGCCGCTCCAGCCGGTGAACTCGTGCAGCCCCCCCGCCTCCCGGACGACTTCCGCGCCGGGCCGCAGGTAGAGGTGGTAGGTGTTGCCGAGGACGATGCCCGCCCCGATCTCCGCGAGGTCCCGCGGCGAGAGCCCCTTGACCGCCCCCTTCGTCCCCACCGGCATGAAGGTGGGGGTCTCCACCGCGCCGTGCGGCGTGCGCAGAAGCCCGGCGCGCGCCGCCCCGCAGACCGCCTCCACCTCTATGGAGACGGGCGGGCCTACCGCAGGCTCCTCCCGCCCCCCAGGAGCAGCATGGCGTCCCCGAACGAGTAGAAGCGGTAGCGCTCCCTCACCGCCACCTCGTAGGCCTCGCGCACCAGCTCCCTGCCGGCGAAGCTCATCACCAGCGCCAGCAGCGTGGAGCGCGGGAGGTGGAAGTTCGTGATCAGGGCGTCCACCGCCCGCCACTCGTAGCCGGGGTAGATGAAGAGCTCGGACTCCCCCTCGCGGACACCGCTGCGCGCCCAGCTCTCCAGCGTGCGGACCACGGTCGTGCCCACGGCGACGACCCTCTCCGCCTCCTCCACGGCCCGGGCGGTCTCCTCCGGCACCGCGTAGTACTCCCGGTGCATC
>Ga0068704_100151_pt1 | contig 34268 bp, 28 predicted proteins | sample CeladaPassaD2F12_FD_62225 | JGI IMG/M metagenome (GOLD analysis project Ga0068704, IMG submission 62225) | Cellulose-adapted microbial communities from the Joint BioEnergy Institute, USA - Passage D2F12 | ecosystem: Engineered > Bioreactor > Continuous culture > Unclassified | place: USA, Joint...
GGGGCTCTCGGAGAGCGTGCTGGAGGCCATAGGGGACACACCGCTCATAGAGGTAGAGGAGGGCATCTACGCAAAGCTGGAGTACCTCAACCCCTCAGGCTCCATAAAGGCGCGCATCGCCAGGTACATCGTGGAGAAGGCCGAAAGAGAAGGGCTGCTTTTGCCCGGCCACACCATCGTAGAGGCCACAAGCGGCAACACCGGCAACGCCTTCTCGATGGTTGCGGCCATAAAGGGCTACAGGATGGTTGTGCTCATGCCCGAAGGCCTGAGCACCGAGCGGGTTGCCATAAGCCGCGCCTTTGGCGCCCACATAGAGCACGTTGGAGAGTTCTACGTAACGGAGGCGCTAAAGCGGGCGAGGGAGCTTGGCAAGAAAGAGGGCTACTTCTGTCCTGCGCAGTTTGACTCGGAGTGGAACGTGGAGGAGAACAGGGAGTGGCTGGGGAAGGAGATCCTTGGGCAGCTGGAGGAGGGAGGGGTTGGGGCACCCGACGCGCTGGTGATGGGGGTAGGCACGGGAGGGACGCTCATAGGGGTGGGGCAGGCCTTCAGGGAGAAGAACGCAGAGGCGAAGCTCATTGCGGTGGAGCCTGAGGAGTCTTGCACGCTTCTGTGCGGGGAGAGTGGCGTCCACAAGATAGAGGGCATCTCCGATGGGTTTGTGCCGGGCATCTACGAGCGGCACGCAGAGCGGCTGGGTGTGGATGAGGTGTATGCGGTTGGCTCTGAGGAGGCGCTTGGAGCGATGAGGTGGCTGGCGAGGCGGAGGGGGCTCTTTGTCGGTCCCTCGAGCGGTGCGAACCTAGTTGCGGCGAGGAGGCTCAAGGAGGCGCATCCTGAGCTAAAGAGCATTGTGACCCTCTTCTGTGACGAGGGGGAGAAGTACATCTCAGAGCACTTCGCCGGTGAGGGCCGGCCCCTGGAGACAGGGGAGAGGGCGTAGCTTCAAGGGGCGTCCGCCGCTCTTGCAGAACGTGAGGTCTGTGCGGGCGCTTTTATACAGTCCTTGATGCCGCGCACCGGGTTCCGGGAAAGCCGCAGCGAGCCAGACCACCGCGGCGCTGCCCGCACGGCTGCGATCGTGCGCCCTGCGAGCCCCGCGGCAGGCCGCTACCGCCCGGGAGGCGGCGGTCCTTCGACCACGAGGCCGTGGCGCTCGGCTAGCACGGGGATGGATCTCAGGTCCATCTCCAGCCCGTACCTGGCCATTATGGCGCCCAGCGCCCGCTCGTCGGGAGGACCGTCGTGGGCGGGAGGGAGCAGCGGCGCCACCTCCGCGAAGTAGCGCTCGAACCCGGCGGGGGAGATGATCTCCAGCGCCCGCGCAGGCCCGTCCCCGGCGTTCCAGAAGGCGTGCGGCACGCCCCTGGGCTTGAAGACGAGATCCCCGGGCCGCGCAACACGCACCTCCTCTCCGACCTGCACCCCGATCTCCCCCTCCAGCACGTAGGTGTACTCGTCCTCGTACCGGTGGGTGTGCACCGGAGCGCCGAGCGCCCGCGGCCCGAGCGGATGCTCGACCAGCGCGAAGTTGCCGCCGCTCTCCTTCGCCCCGATCATGAACCGTACGCCAAGCCCGCCGACGGTTACCCTCTCGCCCTCGTCCCCCGACAGCACGATGCGCGCCCGCAGGTTCCTCGCTTCCCCCATGAACGCCCTCCTTTCCATATTTGGATAAACATAGTGTTTAGCTAACTGCGAACACCTTACACCCGTTCGATCCCCGCGTCAATATCATTTGATACAGTGTTTAGCGAAATGGCGAAGAGGCGCAGGTACGAGATGAAGAAGCGGGCGGAGCGCCGGCGCGAGACGCGGCGCCGGATCGTGGAGGCCGCGGTGGAGCTGCACCGCGCGCGGGGGCCGGCGCGGACGACGGTGAAGGAGATCGCCGAGCGGGCGGGGGTGAACAGGCTTACGGTCTACAACCACTTTCCGGACATGGCAGACCTCCTTGGGGCGTGCTCGCGGCGCTGGACGGAGCGGCATCCGCCGCCGGACCCTGCGCGGTGGAGGGAGATCCAAGACCCGCGGGAGCGGCTGCGGGCGGCCTTGGCTGATCTCTACGCCTACTACGAGCGCACCGAGCCGATGACGGCCAACGTCCTGCGCGACGCGGAGGCGATGCCCGAGCTCGCCGCCGTGCTCGACGGCACGCTGGTGCCCTACCTCGGGAGGGTCCGCGAGCTGCTCGCCGAGGGCTGGGGCGGGCGGAGAAGGCGTCTGCTCGCGGCGCTCGCCCTGGCGCTCGACTTCCACACCTGGCGCTCGCTCGAGCGGGGGAGCGGCCTGAGCAGGGAAGAGGCGGTGGAGGTCATGCTCGAGGCGGTGCAGGCGGCTTCCCGGGACCCGGAGTCCCGCGGCCGGGATGTATACAAACCTTTATGAGGCTCCTCTCCGAAGGTGGGTGAATAGACGCCTTTTTGCCCCCGGTGAGAAGATCCTTATCTCTAAGCCTGAACGGGTTGTAGGGGCGTGGATCTAGCCGTGGTTTCCTGTCCACCGTTGATGCAGCCATGCGTCGCGGACATTGCGAGTCGACTTGCCCGGTTGGGTTCGTCCTGTAGTGTTTGCGCCTTACGAGCACCATCGAGCTTTGGTAACCTACGGTACGTAACGGGGCCGTATCCAAACAGAGGGTCAAGCTGAGAGCGGTTGCCGACGCATCGTTCGGGGCGCGGCTGAGGCGGCTGCGGGAAGCCGCCGGGCTGACGCAGGAAGAGCTGGCGGCGCGGGCGGGGCTCAGCCCCAACGCCATCGGCGCGCTGGAGCGCGGCGTGCGGAGGCGACCCTACCCGCACACCGTGCGATCGCTCGCGGAGGCTCTGTAGCTGTCCGAGAGCGAACGGGCCGCTCTCTTCGCGTCCGTACCGGAGCGGGTCACCGCTGCCGCGCCGGAGATCGTTGCGGAGCTCGCCGTTGCGGTGCCGCACACTCCGCTCCTGGGCCGGGAGCGAGAGCTGGAGGAGATCGAAGCCTTCCTGCGAGATCCTGCGGTCCGGCTGCTCACCCTTACCGGGACCGGCGGCGTCGGCAAGACGCGCCTCGCCGTCCAGGCAGCGCGAGATACCGCGGAGCTCTTCCCCGACGGCGTAGCATTCGTCGCCCTGGCGCCGCTGGGCGATCCCTCCCTGGTCGTTCCGACCATCGCGCGCTCCTTGGGTCTGAGGGAGGCGGAGGGGCAGATCCCGGGCGAGGCGCTGCGCGCCCGCCTGACGCTGCGCGCCCGCCTGAGAGAGAAGCGGCTGCTCCTGGTGCTCGACAACTTCGAGCACCTGCTGAAAGCGGCTCCGGAGGTCGCCGGGCTGCTCGAAGCCTGCCCCGGTCTCGTCGTGCTGGCCACCAGCCGCGCTCCCCTGCGCGTCAGGGGCGAGCAGGAGTATCGTGTGGGGACTCTGGCATTACCTTCCTCCACCCTGTCGCCGACCGTGGAGGAGGTCCTCGGCTCGCCCTCCGGGCGACTTTTCGTCGAGCGCGCCCGGGCGGTCTCTCCGGCCTTCGGGCTCGAAGAGGGCAACGCCGCCGCGGTCGCGGCGATCTGCTGGCGGCTGGCCGGGCTGCCGCTCGCCCTGGAGCTGGCGGCGGCGAGGGTGAGGTTCCTGGATCCCGCCACGCTGCTCGCGCGTCTCGACCAGGCGTTGTCTGCGCCCTCCGGGGCGCGGGACCTCCCCGAGCGCCAGAGGACCATGCGGGCGACCCTCGACTGGAGCCACGACCTCCTTTCGGAGGCGGAGAGGGTCCTGTTCCGGCGGTTGTCGGTGTTCGCCGGGGGCTTCTCGCTGGAGGCGGCGGAAGAGGTGGGCGCGTCGGGAAGCATCGCCGCCGAAGACGTGCTGGAGCTCCTTGTGGCGGCTGGTCGAGCAGTCGCTGGTCGTGGCGGAGCCCGGCGAGAAGGAAGGCGGGGTACGCTACGGGATGCTGGAGCCGGTGCGGCAGTACGCCCGGGAGAAGCTGGAGGAGAGCGGGGAGGCCGGGGACGCGCAGCGGCGGCACGCCGCCTGCTTCTTGGGTCTGGCTGAGGAGGCGGAGCCGAACCTGATCGGCCCGGAGGAAGAGGTCTGGATGGATCGCCTCGAGGAGGAGCACGACAACCTGCGGGCGGCCCTGCGCTGGGCGAAGGAGCAGGGCGACATCGAGGCCGGGCTCCGCCTCGTCGGGGCGCTGAACTGGTTCTGGTGGATGCGCGGGTATCTCGCCGAGGGACGCGGCTGGACCGAAGATTTCCTGGAGGCCGCGCGCGGCCTCGGAGGCGCCGACGGCGCGCGGGACAGAGCCCTGCTCGGGGCGGGCAGGCTGGCCCTCGCCCAGGGCGACCTCGACAGGTCCTCCGCGCTCCTCGAGCAGAGCCTCGCGGTATATCGTGGGCTCGGGGACGAAGCCGGCACCGCCGACCTCCTCGCCGAGCTGGGACAGGTGGTGCGTGCTCGGGGCGATGACGACCGGGCGGAGGCGCTGAGCGAGGAGGGACTGCGCTTGAGCAGGGCCTTGCAGGACCGCAGGTCCGCCGCCATCTCGCTCATCACCCTGGGGAACATCGCGCGCCGCCGGGGCGACCTCGACCGGGCGGCGGACCTGTTCGGGGAGGCCCTCGCGCTCTTCGAGGAGCTGGGTCACGGGCGGGGCATGGCCTACTCCTTGTGCAACCTCGGCGTCGTGGCGCTCGAACGCGGCGAGGCCGGACGCGCCCTGGAGCTACACCGGGAGAGCCTCGGGCTCTACGAGGCGCTCAAGGACAAGGCGGGCCGGGCCTTCGCCCTGATCAACGTCGCAGACGCGGCACGCTGCCTGGGCGAGGAGAGCCGCGCCGTGTCCCTCTACGAGGAGAGCCTGGCCCTGCACCGGGAGCTGGGCAACGAGAGGGGCATCGCACGCGCCCTCGACCACCTCGAACGCGTGGCGGTGGCGGAGCACGGACGCCCCGCTTCCGGAGCCACGTTGAAGAGGTCCTGCAAAGCAAGGTTTTGGAACTTACTCTATTCCCCAGGAGGCGGCGGTATCTCGCAGTTGTACTTCGCGGCGGTGGCCACGAGCCTCTCCACGTCCGGCGGAACTTCTTGAACCGGCGGGGAGGTCTTGTCCGTGGCCGGCTCGCCAGCCTCGAAGAAGAACTTCTCGAAGCCGCCCGGCACGACCGTCGCCAGGAACTTGGCGGGCTCCGTACCCACGTTCTTGAAGGTGTGCATGGTCTCTTTGGGGACGTAGACGAAAGAACCGGCCCCGGCCCTGATGGTGTCGTCGCCGACCAGAAACTCCAGTTCCCCTTCCAGCACGTAGAAGGTCTCGTCCTCGCGGCGGTGCAGGTGGGGCGGCGGCCCGCTTTCGGGCGGCGAGACCGTCTCCCAGAGCGCGAAGGCTCCGCCGGTGTCCTCGCTCACCGCCTTGAACGTGTACAGGTCGCCCAGAAGCCACACCGATGCGCCTTCTCCGGGCGGGACATGCGTCGCGCTCCGATCGCTCGTCTCCATAGTCTTGCTCCTTCCGTGTTGTGTTTATCGTTGCTAAAATAATGTAGCCTGTGGCGCGAGCGCCTGGTATCCCAGACTTCTGGGATATTTGCGACCGATCCGGTTGTGAAGGGGTGTGCGATGGGGAACGTCTCTTCTCTGGAAGAGCGGACCTTCTGCGAGATCAAGCGTCTCTGCTACGCGGGGCTCGACGCGAGGACGCTCCGGCTCGAAGCGGCCGAGGTCTTGAGGCGCGTCGTGCCGTTCGACAGGCACTGCCTCTTCACCATGGACCCTCTGAGCGGGCTGCCGACCGACGTGGTGGTGGAGCGGGTGGGGGAAGAGGAGATGCGATTCTTCCTCGAGAACGTCATGTTCGAGGACGAGGTGAACACCTACGACTCGATGGTGAGGAGCCGGCGGCCGGTGGCGCTGCTCTCCGAGGGCACCGCCGGAAGGCTCGAGCGCGCCCTGCGGCACCGCGAGGTCCTCGCCCCGAACGGGTTCGACTACGAGTTGAGGAGCGTCTTCTTCGCCGGTCGGGCTCCCTGGGGCGGCGCGGAGCTTGCCCGGGAGCGCGGCCGGCCCGACTTCGACGCCCGCGGGGTCTCGTTCGTCCGGCGGGTCGCCCCGCACCTGGGTGGCGGCCTCAAGGCGGCGGCGCTGCGCGCCCGGGCCGCGCTGGAGGTCGAAGGCGAGGACGCTTCGGGCGTGCTGACGCTGGACCGTCGGGGACGGGTGGTGCAACACACGCGGGCCGCCGGGCGACTGCTGCGCGAGATCGGGGACCTCGGACCCGGATGGCTCGAAGGCGAGAGCCTGCCGGCGGCGGTCTGGGCGGTGGTGGGCGCGCTGCGGCGCACGCTGAAGCCTGAGACGAACACAGATGCCGCAATAGCCGTGCCGCGCGTCTGCGTCCGGTCACGCTCGGGCCGCTGGCTGACGCTCCAGGCCGACCTCACCGAGCCGACCGACGCCCGCTCGAGCGAGATAGTGGTCGTCATCGAACCGGCCGGCCCCAAAGAGATGGGGTGGCTGCACACGGCCGCCTACGGCCTGAGCCCACGGGAGCGCGAGATCGTAGAGCTCACCGTTCGTGGCGCCTCGAACAGGCAGATCGCCACTGCGTTGTTCATCTCCGAGTACACGGTGCAGGACCACCTCAAGAGTGTCTTCGAGAAGGTCGGGGTCCGCAGCCGGAGGGAGCTCGTGAAGAAGCTCTTCCTCGATAACCTCTAGCCGTCCTTCTTCGAGCGAACGCCGGGCAAGATCCGGCCCCGGAGGAGCTTGCGCTTCCGGGGTAGCTGCACCGTACTATGAGTACAATGAGAGAGCGGCGGAGCCAAGAGGTGCGGAAGTGTCGGAGACGAGAACAGGGATGACCGTTGAAGAGCTCATGCGACTCCCGAACGACACCGCCGTCGAGGTACAGGAAAAGACGCGAATGTGGTTGGAGGCCGGAGCCCGTTTGGTCTGGGTAGTCTATCCGGAGACCCGCTCCGTGGTGGTCCACCGTTCTCTGAAGGAGATCTCCACCCTCACCGACGAAGAGACGCTGACCGGAGAAGACGTAATCCCGGGTTTCCGGTGCCGGGTGGCCGAGATCTTCGATTGACGGCGCTTCAACGCGGCCGGGCGAGGCTGGCGATCCCGGAGCCGCCCCCGGAGGCCCCGAGATTGTGCTAGGCTTATCTTGCCCGCAGAGGGCCGCGGGAGAGAGCCGCCGCGCGCGGCCGCCGAAGGTGAAAGGTCCCCGGTTTCGGGGCCGAATCTCTCAGGCAAAAGGACCGCGGCCGGAGGGCGTCCTGGAGAGTCCGGCAGGGGCCGGCGCCGACGGGGTAACACTCTCAGGTTCCGGGACAGGACGACAAAGGAAGACGTCCAACCGGAGGAACAGGAAGAGGGGGTATATCCCGTGGCGCGCTTCACACCGCACACCGAGGCGGACATCCGGGAGATGCTGGACGCGATCGGGGTCGGGTCCGTAGACGAGCTCTTCGAGGACGTCTCCCCGAGGTTCGAGGGCGAGCTGGGCCTGCCCCCGGCGCTCTCCGAGTACGAGGCGCTGAGGGAGGTCGAGAGGCTCGCCGCCAGAAACCGGGCCGGTCTTCCCGTCTTTCTCGGCGCCGGGGCCTACGACAGGATCACGCCGGCTGCCGTAGGCGCGATCATCTCCCGCGGCGAGTTCATGACCTCCTACACGCCCTACCAGCCGGAGGTGAGCCAGGGGCACCTGCAGGCCATCTTCGAGTTCCAGTCGGTGATCTCCGAGCTGACCGGCCTGGAGGTGGCCAACGCCTCCGTCTACGACGCGGCGAGCGCGGTGGCCGAGGCCGCCCTGATGACCGCCCGCCTCACGAAGCGCGACCCGAAGGTCGCGCTCTCCGCGGGCCTCAACCCCCGCTACCGGGAGGTGCTCGAGACCTACGGCGTGGAGGTGGCCGGGCTCCCCTTCGAGGGCGGCGCCACGGGCTTCTCCGGGGTGCCGCGGGACGCGAGCGGCGTCATCGTGCAGAGCCCCAACTTCTTCGGGGTGGTGGAGGACGTCGGGGCGGCGGCGGAGGCGGCGCGCGAGGTCGGGGCGCTCGCCGTCGCCGTCTGCGACCCCATCGCGCTCGCCGTGCTCGAGCCCCCCGGCCGCCTCGGGGCGGACATCGCGGTGGGGGAGACCCAGCCGCTCGGCGTCCCGCTCATGTTCGGCGGGCCCTACGCCGGGTACATGGCCACCCGCCAGAGGTTCGTCCGCCAGCTCCCGGGCCGCATCGCCGGGGAGACCGTGGACCGGGAGGGCCGCCTGGCCTACGTGCTGACCCTGAGGGCGCGCGAGCAGGACATCCGCCGGGCCAGGGCCAACTCCAACATCTGCACCAACCAGGCGCTCACCGCCCTTGCCGCGACCATCTACACCGCCCTCCTGGGTCCCGAGGGGCTGCGCGAGGTGGCCGAGCTCTCCATCTCCAAGGCCCACTACCTGGCGGGCCGCCTCGGGGAGGCCGGGCTGAGGCTCCGCTACCGGGAGGCGCCCTTTCTGTGGGAGTTCGCGGTCGAGATGCCGGACGTGAAAGGGGCGAACGAGGCGCTGCTGGAGGCCGGCATCGTCGGCGGGCTCGACCTCGGCGACGGGGCGATGCTCGTCGCGGTCACCGAGAAGAGGACCAAAGAGGAGCTCGACGCCTTTGTGGAGGTGGTGGCGAATGCTGGGTAACCTGATCAGGGACAAGGGCCGCCCGGGCCGCCGGGGGTACACCCTGCCCCGGCCGGACGTGGAGCCGGTAAGCCCGGAGGAGGTGGTGCCGGAGCGGCTGCTCCGCCGGGAGAGGCCCCGCCTCCCGGAGGCCGACGAGCCCACGGTCGTCCGCCACTACACCAACCTCTCCCGCAGGAACTGGGGGATAGACACCAGCTTCTACCCCTTAGGCTCCTGCACCATGAAGCACAACCCCCGCGCCAACGAGGCCGCGGCGGCCCACCCCGGCTTCGCCGGGCTGCATCCCCTGCAACCCGAGGAGCAGGTGCAGGGGGCGCTCCAGGTCATGTACGAGCTGCAGGGGTTCCTCGCCGAGATCTCCGGCTTCCCGGCCGTCTCCCTGCAGCCGCTCGCCGGGGCCCAGGGCGAGCTCACCAGCATCCTGATGATCCGGGACTACTTCCGGGACGCCGGGGATACGGGGCGCAGGGTCGTCCTCATCCCCCAGACGGCCCACGGCACCAACCCGGCCACCGCGGCCATGGCAGGGTTCGAGGCCAGGGAGATCGGGCTGGACGCCCGCGGCTGCGTGGACGTTGGGGAGCTGCGCCGGCTGGCCGACGAGAGCACCGCGGCGCTCATGATCACCAACCCCAACACCTGCGGCGTCTTCGAGCGGAACATGGAGGAGATCGCCGGGATCCTCCACTCGGTGGGGGCCTTCCTGTACATGGACGGCGCGAACATGAACGCGAACATGGGCCGGATGCGCCCCGCCGACGCCGGGGTGGACATCATGCACTTCAACCTGCACAAGACCTTCTCCACCCCCCACGGCGGCGGCGGGCCGGGCTCGGGGGCCATCGCCTGCTCGGAGCGCCTCGCCCCCTTCAGGCCCGACCCGGTGGTGGAGAGGCGCGGAGAGGGCTACCGCTTCGCCCGGCCGGAGAAGAGCATCGGGCGGGTGGCGGCCTTCCACGGCAACTTCGGCCCGATGCTCCGGGCCTGGAACTACATCCGGATGCACGGCCCGGAGCTCAGGGAGGTCACGGACCTGGCCGTGCTGAACGCCAACTACGTCCGGGCCCGCCTGAAGGGCACCTACCGGCTCCCCTACGAGGGGCCGTGCAAGCACGAGGTGGTGGTGCAGCCCCCCAAGGGCATCCGGGCGCTCGACGTCGCCAAGGGCCTCATAGACCACGGCTTCCATCCCCCCACGATCTACTTCCCCCTCGTGGTCAAGGAGGCGATGCTGATCGAGCCGACGGAGACGGAGTCCAAGGAGACCCTCGACGACTTCGTTGGGGCGATGCTGGAGCTGGCCGAGGCGAAGCCGGAGGAGCTCGAAGAGGCCCCCACCCGCGCCCCCACCCGCCGCCTCGACGAGGCCCGCGCCGCCCGCAACCTGAAGGCCCGGTGGTAGCGGTGGCGAGGGGAACCCTGCGCCGCACCCCGCTCTACGAGGAGCACAGGGCCCTGGGCGCCCGGCTCGTGGACTTCGCGGGCTGGGAGATGCCGGTGCAGTACGCGGGGATAAAGGCCGAGCACGAGGCGGTGCGCACCCGCGCCGGGCTCTTCGACGTCTCGCACATGGGGGAGGTGGCCTTCCGCGGCCCGGACGCCGAGAGGGCGCTGCAGCGCCTCCTCACCCGCGATGTCTCCCGGCTGGGGGAGGGGCAGGCGGGCTATGCCGCCGTCTGCCTGGAGAGCGGGGGGACGGTGGACGACGTGATCGCCTACCGCCGCGGGGAGGGCTTCCTCGTGGTGGTGAACGCCGCCAACCGCGAGAAAGACCTCGCCCACTTCCGCAGGCACACCGCAGACCTCGACGTAGAGATCTCCGACGAGACGGAGGAGTGGGCGCTGCTCGCGCTGCAGGGCCCGGAGGCCGAGCGGCTCCTGCAGCCGTTCGTCGCGGGAGACCTCTCCGCCCTCGGGCGCTACCGCTTCCTCGAGACGCACGTGGACGGGGGGGAGGCGATCGTGGCCCGCACCGGCTACACCGGAGAGGACGGCTTCGAGGTCTTTCTCCGCCCCGCAGAGGCCCCCTCCCTGTGGCGGCGCCTCGTCGAGGCGGGGGCTGCTCCGGCCGGGCTCGGGGCGCGCGACACGCTGCGCCTGGAGGCGGGGATGTGCCTCTACGGCAACGAGCTGGACGAGGAGACCACGCCGCTTGAGGCCGGGATCTCCTTCGCCGTCCACCTGCACAAGGAGGAGGAGTTCGTCGGGCAGCGGGCCCTGCAGAGACAGCGGGAGCGCGGGCTGCGCAAAAAGCTCGTCGGCTTCGAGCTGGAGGGGCGGGGCATAGCCCGCCATGGCTACCCGGTCGCCGTGGGCGGCGAGCGGGCGGGCGTGGTCACCAGCGGGACGATGTCCCCGACGCTGGGCCGCGCCATCGGGCTCGCCTACGTCCCCCCCGAGACGGAGGGCGGCTTCGAAGTGCTCATCCGGGAGCGGCCGGTCCCGGCCAGGATCGTCCCGCTCCCCTTCTACCGGCGCAAGAGAAACGACCCCGAGGGAGGAGCCAGTGGCTGAGATACCGCAGGATCTCGTCTACACCAGAACCCACGAGTGGGCCCGCATAGAGGGCGACGCCGCCACCGTCGGTATAACCGACCACGCCCAGGAGGAGCTCGGCGACGTGGTCTTCGTGGAGCTCCCGGAGGTGGGAAGCTCCGTGCAGGCCGGAGAGCCCTTCGGCACCATAGAGTCCGTGAAGGCCGTCTCAGACCTCTACTCCCCAGTGAGCGGAGAGGTGACCGAGGTGAACACCTCCCTCGAGGAGAGCCCGGAGAAGGTGAACGAAGACCCCTACGGCGAGGGCTGGCTCCTCCGCGTCAGGCTCTCCGAGGAGCCCGACCTCCTCTCCCCCGAGGAGTACGCCCGCCGCCTCGAAGAGGAGGAGTAGCCAAGGCCCCGAGAGGGCACGCCCCCGCATCTAGGGGCGCGCCCTCCCTTCCCCCCCCATATGTGCCGCTCATATATACTGCCCGCAGCTATCTACAAAAATTTCTGAATTTTCTGTTCCGAGCCCTTTACAAAGTGTATCGAGCGGTATATCATACTGGCGTCGGTTGGTGCGAAACCAAAACCGACGCACAATTAAAGAGTTCGGGGCGCGACTCCTCCTTTCCCTTTCCCCACCTATCACCCCTAAACAGCGCCCCGGGCTCTTCCCCGGTACGGGGCGCGACTCCTCCTTTCCCTTTCCCCACCTATCACCCCTAAACAGCGCCCCGGCCGGGACCTTTTCTTTTCCGCGCCCCTGAGAGAGACGGCGGCCGCAGCGCGAGCAAAAGGCGCTGCGGCCGCCGGGTTTTCTTGGGTCGTTCTTCTCTCAGGTGGCGGGGGCGGCCTCCTCGGTCTCTGCCTGGGTGAGGTAGTAGAGGGTGTGCATCAGCTGGGCGGTCGGGTCTATCCGGTGGACGGTGACGCCCGGCGGGACGTGCAGGAGCACGTCGGTGTAGTTGAGGATAACGCGGATGTTCGCCTCGACCATGAGGTCGGCGACCTGCTGGGCGGCGGAGGCCGGGGTGGCGATTATCCCGATCACCTCGTCCGCCTCGGCGACGCTCTTCTTGAGCTCGTCTATGTGCTTTACGACGACGTTGCCGACGGTGCGTCCGATCTTCTGCGGGTCGTTGTCGAAGACGTCGTGGATGACGAAGCCCCGCTTGGGGAGGATGGTGCTCGAGGCTATGGCGCTCCCCAGGTTTCCCGCCCCCACCAGGGCGATGTTGTACGTCTGGCGCAGCCCCAGTATCCCGCGCACCGCCTCGACCAGATCATAGGCCTGGTAGCCGACCCCCCTGGTCCCGGAGAAGCCTATGGCGTTCAGGTCCCGCCGGACCTGTACCGGGTTTATCCCCGTGAAGTCCCCAAGCTCCTTGCTGGAGACCGCGTCCCTGCCCTCCTCGATGAGCTGCTGGGTCACCCTGAGGTACTTGGTGAGCCGGTTGGTCAGACCCGGTTGTAGCGTGGTTCGCACCTTGTACGCTCCTTCTGGTCACAGGTCGCTCTCTGCGGTGAGAGCATTGTAACAAAATGGACCGCACTTGCAATAAAGATGCTCTTAGTCGTAGATAACTCAGTAAGCAGGTTAGATTACAGCGCCCGGAGGGTGTATGGTGTTGGGGTTTGCGAGGTCGTACGAGAGGGGGTGCCTTGGAGTACCGGCGTCTTGGCGGCAGCGGGCTGAGGGTCAGCGAGATCGCCTTGGGGAGCTGGCTCACCTACGGGGGGAGCGTGGCCGAGGAGCGGGCGCGGGAGTGCATCCGCCGGGCGTACGAGCTGGGGATCAACTTCTTCGACACCGCCAACGTCTACGCGCGGGGGGCGGCGGAGGAGATCGTGGGCCGTGCCTTGAGGGGGTTTGCGCGCGAGTCGTACGTGCTGGCGACGAAGGTGTACTTCCCGATGGGGGAGGGACCGAACGACCGGGGGCTCTCGCGCAAGCACATCGTGGAGCAGTGCCACGCCTCGCTGAAGAGGCTCGGTGTGGACTACGTGGACCTCTACCAGTGCCACCGCTACGACCCCGGGACCCCGCTCGAGGAGACCCTGAGGGCGCTGGACGACCTGGTGCGGCAGGGGAAGGTGCTCTACGTTGGGGTCTCCGAGTGGAGCGCGGAGCAGATCTCCGAGGCGCTCCGGGTCGCCGACGAGATGGGCTTCGACCGGATCGTCTCCAACCAGCCGCGCTACAACATGATCCAACGCCACATCGAGCGCAGGGTGATGCCCCTCTGCGAGGTCGAGGGGGTGGGGCAGGTGGTCTTCTCGCCGCTGGCGCAGGGGGTCCTGACCGGCAAGTACCGCCCCGGCGAGGCCCCGGCGGAGGGCACCCGCGCCGCCAACCCCGAGCAGAGCGTCTTCATGCGCGAGCTGATGAACGAGCGGGTGCTCTCGGCGGTCGAGGGGCTCGAAGAGGTGGCCTCCGACCTCGGGCTCTCGATGAGCCAGCTCGCCCTCGCCTGGGTCCTGAGGCGGGAGAACGTGAGCAGCGCGATCGTCGGCGCCTCGCGCCCGGAGCAGGTCGAGGACAACGCCGCCGCCTCGGGCGTAGAGCTGCCGCCGGAGGCGCTCGGCAGGATAGACGCGGTCCTCCGGGACGTCATCCAGACGGGCGCCTAAGAGGGGAGGCAAGCTTCCATCCGCGCCCGGCGTGCTGTAACATGTGGCGCGTGGGCGAGGAACGCGCATCGCTTCTCCTCCCGGGCGTCCCCGTGGGGCGCATCCCCCGACCGTCCCCGCCCCGGCCGTCCCGTTTCTAAGCAGGGACGCGCCCGGGGCTCTCGCGTCGCAGTAGCGTACCGGCTCTCTCTCGGGGGAAAGATTGCTCGCCTTCACGGATACCGGAGAAAAGAAAGAAAGAGTGCTCATCCGCGGGCTGGACGAGGCGGACCTCGGCGGCGTGCGCGAGCTGCGCTCGGCGGTGCGCTGGGCCGCCGACCCCAGGGCGTTCGAGCTCTTGCGCGGCACCCGCGACGCCCGCTGGGCGGTCGCCGAGGCGCCCGGCGGGCCGGTGGCCGGGATGGTCGGGGCGGTGCCGCTCGGCGGGATCGGCATCCTCTGCCACCTCGCGGTGCACGAGGAGTACCGCGGGGGCGGGATCGGGACCGCGCTCAGCCGGTGGGCCGTGGCCTATCTCAGGGGCCGGGGAGTGAGGGTGGTGCGGCTCTACTCCACCCGGCAGGCCGAGGGGCTCTACCGGTCGCTGGGCTTCCGCCCGGTCTGCCGCCGCACCGTCTACAGGAGGGAGGGCGGGGAGAGGATCCCGGATCCCGCGCCGCTTTGCGGCTACCGGGTCGAGGCGCTGCTCATGGGGGACCTGCCGGAGCTCTACGGGGTAGACGCGTGGTCCTACGGCGGCGACCGCTCGCACCTCCTCTTTGCCACCCTCCGCCACCACCCCGGCCTCGGGCTGGTGGCCCGCGACCGGACCGGGCGGATAAAGGGCTACCTGATCCGGAGCCGCTCCGGGAGGAGCGTCAGGATAGGCCCGTTTCTGGCCGAGAACTCGCGGGTCGCCCGCCACCTTCTCCGGGCCGCCCTCGCCCAGAGCGGGGAGAGCCCGGTGGAGGCCTCCGTCCCGGAGCCCCCGGGAAGCCCGGCGCACGCCCTCTTCCGGAGCTTCGGCTTTGCCGCCGGGAGCGAGAGGCTCAGGATGGAGCTCGGCGACGGGCCGGCTCCGGGGGGAGGTCTGGAGCAGTACGCCACGACGGCCTACCTCGCCACCTGAGGGCGCGGCAGGGTGGGCTCTACACGCCCCCGGTCTGGTTTTTGGGCGGCAGGGACACGGAGCTCTACGCGGGACGGCAAGCAGGGCCGGGTGGTGGAGAACCTGATCGAACCCACCCCCGGCCCGGGGGAGCTCTTCGCCAGAGGCTGGGAGAAGGCTCTGCCCTTCGAGGGGGCGGCGCGGCAACCCGGCGCTGCCGCTCTTCCACCTGCGGAGCGAGGGGTTCTGGCATCTCGTTCCGCGGCCGGGCGCGGAGGCCGCGCTCGGCTCCACCGCGCAGATAAGGTCGGCGGCCCGGTTGCGAAAGATCGCGCTGGGAGCGCGGCTGGACGGTGCGCTCCTCGAGCTCCTGCACGACCGGGAGAAGCGGGAGGCGCTGCGCGGCGTCGTTGCCTGGCCGGGCTCGAGGGGAGGAGGCCTACCGGCCGGATCCCGCCTCCCTCCGGTGGCACCGGGAGCGCGTCCGCCGCGCCCGAGGCTCCGGGAGGGGTCAGCGCAAAGACCCGACGAACCTGCCGGTGTCGAGGGGAGAGCCGGTGGCCCGCTCCACCGTCTCGCGCCAGCCCTCGCGCGCCCCGGGGCCGAAGAGCGACTCGAGCAGGTAGAGCCCGGCGGAGCGGCTCTCGTAGAAGGGACCGCGGGTGACGTAGCGCTCCAGGTGGTCCCTGAGCTGGGCGGCGATGAGGTGCCCGAGCACGTAGTTGTGGTAGTAGACCGGCGAGACGGCGATGTGTATCTTGGCGGCCCAGTCCGGCTCGTCCCGGCCCGGCGGGCGCTCGAGGAGCTGGAGCCGCCCGGCGAGCTCCCACCACAGATCGTTGAGATCCTCCCTGTCGGGGTCGGCGTACAGCGCCCGCTCGAAGCGGTACATCACCAGCGCCCAGCGGACGAAGACCAGCCGGTCGGCCCGCTCCCGCTCGCGCAGGTACTCCCGGAAGCCGTCCAGCTCGGCCTCCGGCACGCCGGCGACGGAGGAGAGCCACGCCGGGTCCTCCGCGAGCGAGCCCATCATCAGGGCGACGGCCTCCGTGGTGGCCAGGTGGGCGTAGCTGCGCAGGAAGTAGGGGAGGCCCGGGTTGATGTGCTTGTCGTAGACGGCGTGCCCGAACTCGTGCAGCAGGGTCTCCATCCAGTAGGCGCCGGGCCGTACGTTCGCCAGCACCCTCACGTCGTAGGGGTACTCGCGCCCTATCCGGGTGCAGAAGGCGTGCTGGAGCTTGCCGGGCCGCTCGGCGAGGTCGCTGCGGGCGAGGACGTCCCTGACCTCCAGGCCCAGGGCGTCGTAGGTTCTGCGGGTGAGCTCCTCGAGGTCCTTCCCCCGGAAAAAGCCGTCCACGTCGGGGACCTCGCCGGCCGTGGCCGCGAGATCCTCCCGGCAGCTCTGGAAAAAGGGGTCGGCGTGGTGCCAGGGCATCACCCGCTCCACCCCGAACCGTCCCTTGAGGCCCTCGTCCAGCCGCCGCTTCAGCTCCCTGAAGGGGGCCTCCGTCGCGGCCTCGAGGCGGGACATGATCCCCTCCAGCTCCCCGGGGTCTATCTCCTGCAGCTCCAGCGAGCGGAGGTAGTGGTTCTCGTAGCCCTGCTCGCGGGCGAGCCGGTTGCGCAGCCGGGCGAGCTCCCGGACCAGGGGGGCCGCCTCCCGGCCCACGCTCTTGGAGGCCTCCCACGCCTCCCGGCGCAGCTCTTCGTCCCGGGAGGTGCGCAAGATCTCCCGGAGCTCGTTCTCCCCGACCTCCCTTCCCCCGACCTCGGCCCGGTGGTTGCCGTAGAGGGCGTTGGCCTCGGCCTCCAGCTCCTCTATGCGCGAGATGGTCTTGCGGTCGCCCTGGCACGCCGCGAGCGCCCCGTGCAGCACCTCGACCTGCCGGCGCAGCAGGGCGTCTGGGATGCGGCTGCGCTCCGCGTACCAGCCGCGGACCTTCCGGAAGGCCTCGGGGTCGGAGAAGACCTCGTTGTACGCCATCCCGGCGCGCACCAGCTCCCGGCGGGCCTCCTCGCTCCCGGTGGTGGCCAGGTTCCACCACGCCTCGGAGACGGCCCTCTCCGCCGGGGCCGCGCGCTCCCCGTAGCGGGCCACGAACTCCTCTATCTGCCGCGCTTCACCCTTCAGGGCCCCGAAGCCTCTCTAGCGGCGCGCCGCGCGCCGGTTGCCGAGGTAGATGACCAGAAGCAGCAGCGCTATGCCGACCGTGGCGAACTGCAGCAGCCCCACCGGGCCCCCCTGCCCGCCCACGACCAGCGCCGCCACGAAGACCAGCGCCACGCCCCAGTAGCCAGCCGCCCGGTAGGCGAAGTACGCCGCCACGAGGCCGACGAGCGTGTAGATCACCGGCATAAAGGGGGCGACCGCCGAGAGCCAGACCAGGGGGCCCGGGTCGGCGGCGCCGGTCGCCCAGAGCCCTACCTGCCCGGCGGCGATGAATGCGACGAACGAGCCCACGAAGCTCAGCGCGCCGGTCTTCCAGTTGACGGGCTCGGGCTCGAAGTGGTGCGGCTCGTACCAGCGGGCCTCCCGGATCTCGTAGCGCCCCCGCACCCGGACGTTCTCCCGCCGGGGCTCGCGCTTTGCGCGCCGCAGCCGGTTCCGCAGCCGCTCGCCGAGCCCGGGCCCGCCCTCGGCCTCCCGCTGCGCGCGGCGGGCGGCGAGTTCGTCCTCCAGCTTGCTGAAGTCCAGGTCCGAGAGCTGGGAGGCGGCGAAGGCCAGGTCCAGCTCCTCGTCGTGCCGGCGGCGGCGCTCCGGGTCCGAGAGTACCTCGTGCGCCTCCTGCAGGAGGGCGAACTCGCGGGCGTCGCCGCCGGGGCTGTCCGGGTGGCGCTCCTTCGCCAGCCGCCGGTAGGCGTTGCGGATCTCCGCCTGCGAGGCGTCCCGCCGGACCCCGAGAACCTCGTAGTAGTTGATCTGATCGGCCATCTCTTGTCGCTATTCTAACCTACGCCCGCCCGGGCGAGGGCGAGCTCTATCTCCCTCCTGCACCAGGGGTCTGCCTCCCGCCGCGCCGCCTCGGAGAGCTCCCGCTCAGCCCCGCCTATCTCGCCGAGGGCCCACGCCGCGTGCCCGCGGACGAGCGGCGACGGATCCTCCCGCAGGCACCCGGCGAGCGCCGGGACGGCCGCTTCGAGCCTCAGGTTCCCCGCCGCCACGCAGCAGTTGCGCAGCAGCCCGGCCCGCCCGGGGCGGGTGAGGGGCGTGCCGGCGAAGCGCCGCTCGAACTCCTCCTCGCTCCTTATGCCCAGCACCTCGGTTATCTCCAGGTACGGCCCGGCCCCGGCCTCCGCCGAGAACTCGGGCCACCGGCTCCTTTTCGCCTTCCGCCGGTTGTACGGGCAGACCTCCTGGCAGAGGTCGCAGCCGAAGGCCCAGTCCCCGACCAGCGGCCGCAGGGGCCGCGGGATCTCCCCGCGGTTCTCGATGGTCAGGTAGGAGATGCACAGGCGGGCGTCCACCACGCCGGGGGCCTTTATCGCCCCGGTGGGGCACCGGTCCATGCACCGGGTGCAGCGCCCGCAGGTTCCCTCGCCCGGCCCGTCGGGCTCCAGCTCCAGGTCCACGAGCAGCTCGGCGATGAAGAAGTAGGAGCCCATGGCGCGGTTGATGAGGCAGGAGTTGCGCCCGAAGAAGCCCAGCCCCGCCCTTTGGGCCGCCGAGCGCTCGAGCAGCGGCACCGCGTCGGTGAACGCCCGCGCCCTCACCCGGCACCCGAGACGGGCCTCCAGGTCCCGCCGCAGCCCGAGCAGCCGCTGCTTTATCGCCCGGTGGTAGTCGCGCCCCCAGGCGTAGCGCGCCACCCGGCCCCCGTCCCCGGGGTTCTCGGGGTGCTCCCCGGGGTAGTAGGAGACCCCCAGCGAGATCACGCTCCGGGCGCTCTTCTGCAGGCGCCGCGGGTCGCAGAGGAGTTCGGCCGGACGCCGCATGTAGCCCATCCCCGCCGCCATCCCCGCCTCCTGCCACCGGCGCAGCCGCTCGCCGCCCTCCGCCAGGGGCTCCGCGCCCGTCACGCCCACGAGCTCGAAGCCCGCCGCGCGGGCCAGCTCCTCCACCACCCTGCGGGCTCTTGCCGGGTCCTCCATCGTCACGGCTGATTGTATAAGCCCTCCGGCCGTGGGTAGGGCGGCCGCAGCGGGTATATATGTTCTTTAGAGGCGGCAAGCGGCGTAGGAGGTTCTGCCTTGGCTATCGCGACCGTGAACCCGGCGACCGGCGAGGAGCTGAAGCGCTTCGAGGCCCTCGACCGGGAGCAGATAGACGAGAAGATAGAGCGCGCCGCCGGGGCCTTCCGGGGCTGGCGCGAGACCCCCGTGCAGGAGCGCTGCCGGCTCATGGCCCGGGCCGCGGAGGTGCTGGAGGAGAGGGCGGAGGAGTTCGGCCGGCTCATCACCACCGAGATGGGCAAGCCGCTCGCCGCCGCCGTCGCCGAGGTGCGCAAGTCCGCCCGGGGGTGCCGCTACTACGCGCAGAACGCCGCGCGGTTTCTCGCCGACGAGGAGGTGGAGCTGGAGGGCGCCCGCGCCTTCGTCCGCTACCAGCCGCTGGGACCGGTGCTGGCCGTCATGCCGTGGAACTTCCCGTTCTGGCAGGTCTTCCGGTTCGCGGCCCCCGCGCTGACCGCCGGCAACGTGGGGCTCCTCAAGCACGCCTCCAACGTGCCGCAGTCGGCGCTGGCCATAGAGGAGGTCTTCCGTCAGGCCGGCTTCCCCGAGGGCGTCTTCCAGACGCTGCTCATAGGCGCCTCGCAGGTGAGGGATGTGATCTCCGACCCGCGGGTGCGGGCCGCCACGCTCACCGGAAGCACCCCGGCCGGGCGCGACGTCGGCGGGGAGGCGGGCCGGAACATAAAGCCGAGCGTGCTGGAGCTGGGGGGGAGCGACCCGTTCATCGTGATGCCCTCGGCCGACCTGGACCGGGCGCTGGACACCGCGGTGACCTCGCGCACCCTCAACAACGGCCAGTCGTGCATCAACGCCAAGCGGATCATCGTCCACCGCCAGATCGCCGAGGAGTTCACCCGCCGCTTCGTGGAGAAGATGGCCTCGCTCAAGGTCGGGGACCCGATGGACGAGACGACGGACATGGGCCCGCTGGCGATGCCCTCGATCCTGGAGGGGGTGGACGAGCAGGTCCGCAGGAGCGTGGAGGCCGGGGCGAAGGTGCTCACCGGCGGCAAGCCGCTGGACGGGCCGGGCTACTTCTACCCCCCGACGGTGCTCGCGGAGATCCCCGAGGGTGCCCCGGCCCGGGAGGAGGAGATCTTCGGCCCCGTCGCCTCGCTTTTTACCGCCCGGGACATCGACGAGGCGATCCGGCTGGCCAACGAGACCCCCTTCGGGCTGGGCTCCAGCGCCTGGACGAACGACCCGGAGGAGCAGGAGCGCTTTGTAGACGAGATCGAGGCCGGCATGGTGTACATCAACCGGCTGGTGGAGTCCACGCCGGAGGTGCCCTTCGGCGGGGTGAAGAGCTCGGGCTACGGGCGGGAGCTCTCCCACTTCGGCATCCGGGAGTTCGTGAACGTCAAGACGGTGTGGATCGACGCCTCCGGCGGGGAGCGGGGGAGGGGGGTGGAGTAGCGGCGCGCGTGAACGCCATCGCAGAACCCCGCCCCCGGCGGAGGTAGCTTCTCGAAGGAAGATGAGACCTCCCGTGCGCAACCTGCTGGTCCTCGGCGCCGCCTGGGGAGCCCTGCTGGCGCTGCCGCCGGCCGCGCTCATGGCCGGGGAGCCGGGCGCCGCGCCGCTCGCCGCGCTGCTCGGCGCGGCGCTTGCCGGGGCGCTCGGCACCCTGGCGGCGGCGAGGGCGCTCTCCGGGGGGCGCGGGGGCTTCCGGGCGCTGCTGGGCTTCGGGGCGCTGCAGGGGCTCTCGGGCGGCGGGGTGGCCGCCGTGCTGGTCTGGGGCGTGATGGCGGTCTCCATAGCCGGCCTCTCCCCGGCGGAGCCCGGGGGGCTCTCCGCGCTGATGCGCCCGGCGGTCTTCGTGGGGAGCTTCTTCGTCGCCCTCTCCGCCTTCGTCTACGCCCTGCTGGCGGGCCTGCTGCTCGGGCCGGTCCTCGGCCTGCTCGTAATCCGTCTACTGAGGAAGGGGGAGGCGTGATCCTCGCGCGTCTTTTGGGCGTCGGCGCCATCTACGGCCTGACCTTCATGATCGTGAAGTCGCTCTTTCCGACGCCCCTGATGCTGCTGCTCTTGCAGGGCGAGCAGGGCAGCGAGGGGAACCTGACGCTCCTGGTGCTGGTGTACATGGCCGCCGGGCTCGTCGGCGGGATCGTCGCCGCCCCGCTCTTCGGGCTCCTGCTGCTCTCCGGGCGCAAGCGGGGCGGCATAAGCCCCCACTCCTCCGGGGCACGGCTCGTGCTGAGCCTGGGGCTGAGCCTGCTGATGGGCGTGATCTCGGCGCTCCTGATCCTGCTCTCCTACGCCACCGGCCTCCTGCAGTCCGGCGGCGTCCTCGACCCGCTCAAGCTCATCCAGAGCTCGAACTTCCCCACCGGCACGCCCTTCCTGGTGGCCTGGACCATCGCCCGCGACCTGCTGCCCGCCGGGCTGGCCGGGCTCTTCCTCGCCCCGATAGGCGGCGGCATGCTGGTCCGGCTGTACTCCTCGGAACGCGCGCAGCGGCCCCGGAGCTTCGGCGAGAGCGGGGGCCTCTAGAGGATGCTGACGAGGGGGGAGATCTTGCACTCCGCCAGCGTGTAGTCCTCCGCCCGGCGGGGAGCCCGCACCAGGTACTCCGTGCAGTTGCCCCGGCAGTCTTCCTTGCCGCAGGGCACCTCTATGGTCCCGAGATCCTCCACGATCCGCACCACCGGGTCCAGCCCGTCCCCGGGCACCGCGTCCACCCGGCGCACGTACTCCCCCTCCTCGAACTGCTCCCTGCCGTAGCGGTAGACCACCATGCCCTAATTCTACACGCGTTTGATCCAGATCACATCAAGCCCGCCTAACACCCAGGTAAAACCCCCGCCGGCCCCCTTGTCCTCCGGCGCGCGCGTGGTAGATTCTCCGCTTTGTTGTGTGCAAAAGGCATATACCGGAAGGAGGTGATTGTTGGCTCTCTCTGCGGCGGTGAAGAGCGTCGAGGCCGTTGGGCTCAGGACCTTCGGCGGGGCGCTGGAGCGGCTGCGCTACGGCGGCTGGCCGGTGGTGCAGTCGGCGGTAGCGGCGAGCCTCGCGTGGTATCTGGCGGAGGCTCTTCTGGGGCACCAGCGGCCGTTCGTGGCCGCCATCGCGGCGGTGATCTCCGTCGGGGCCGTGGCCGGGCAGACGCTGCGGCGGGCGGCGGAGTGGATCTTCGGGGTCGCGCTGGGGCTCGCGGTCGCCGACCTCATCGTGCTCGCCATCGGGACGGGCGTGTTGCAGACCGGCTTTATAGTGGGCCTGGCGATGACGGTGGCGCTCATGGTGCGGGGCGGGGTGATGCTGGTGACCGAGGCGGGCATCTCCGCCCTGCTGGTGGCCAACCTGGACCCCACGGCCTACGGCGTCTCCCCGGACAGGTTCGTCGAGGCGCTGGTGGGCGGGGGCACGGCGCTCGCGGTGAGCGCGGTCTTCCCCAGCGACCCCAAGGCCCGGGTGGAGAGGACCGCCGACCGCACCCTCGTCACGCTGGCGGCGGTGCAGCGTAGGATCTCCGCCGCCCTCTCCGGGGGCGACCTGGGGGGCGCGGAGCGGGCGCTCGAGGAGGCCCGCGGCATAGACGCCCGGGTCGCCGAGCTCCGCGAGACCCTCGACGGGGGGTACCAGATCGCCCGCTACTCCCCGCCGCGCCGCAGGACGCTGGGGCATCTCGCCTACTACGCCACGGCGGCGGAGCAGCTGGATCTGGCGGTGCGCAACACCCGCGTGCTGGCCCGCGCCGCGGTGAGCATGGTGCAGGAGCAGGGGGCCGCGCCCCCCGCCCTGTGCGCCGCCATAGAGGATCTGGCGCGGGCGGTGGAGGCGCTCGACGCGTACCTGGACCGGCCCGAGCACCCGCTCGACACCCGCTCCTTCGCGCTGGACGCCGCGGCGAAGGCCACCGCGGTGCTGCGGGAGCGCAGCGACCTGGAGACCAGCGTGCTCGTCGGCCAGATCCGCTCCACCGCCCTCGATCTGCTGCAGGCCTCCGGCATGCACGCCCGCGAGGCCCTCCGGGCGATGCGCGAGGTCTGCTCCGTTGCGCCCTCAGAGGGGGCGTGCTAGCCTTCCCGCGGTGATCCGCGTGGGCGACATCCCGGCATAGGATTCCCCTCCGCCGCCCGTCCTCTCCTGCCCGAAAGGAGCCTCGTTGCCCGTGCCGTTCCCGCTACCCGCCCGCTTTCTCGGCGTGCTCCTGCTCTTCGGCGCCATGGGCGCGCACGTCGGCGTCTGGGCCTTGCTGCTCGCCGACCTCTCCCGCCGCCTCGGGCTCTCGCCCACCTCCCTCGGCCTCGCCCTCGCCCTCCAGTCCCTCTGCGGGGTGGCCGGCCTGCTCGCCGCCGGTCGGGCCGCCGACCGCCTCGGCCGGCGGCCCGTGCTCGTCGCCGGCATCGCCGGGACCGGCTCCTACCTGCTCCTGCTCCCGCTCGTCGAGAGCTACGCCTCGCTGCTCGCCGTGCTGGTCCTCTCCGGGACGGTCGGGTTCTACGACCTCGCCTGCAACCTCCTCGGCGGGGACTACGAGCGGCGGTCCGGCCGCCGCGCCATGAACCTCTTCCACGCGGGCTTCAGCGGCGGCGCGGGGCTCGGGGCCCTCGGCTCCGGGCTTGCCCTCGGGGCCGGCGCGGGCTACGGGGGCGTCTACGCGGCGGCCGGCGCGGCGCTTCTGGCGCTCGCGCTCGCCGCTCTGCGGCTCCCGCTGCCCGGGGGAGCGCCGGGGCCGGCCCCGGCGGCCGGCGAAAAGCCCTCCGGCCGGCTTCCGGCCGCCGTGCTGGCGTGCGCCGCCCTCGTCTTCCTGTGCTTCGCCACCGACGCGGCGCTCGAGGGGTACTCCTCCCTCTACCTGCGCGGCGTCCTCGGCTCCGGCGCCGCGCTCGCCGGCGCGGGGATCGCCGGGCTGTACCTCGCCGGCGCTCTGGGCCGGCTGCTCGGGGCCGCCGCCGTAGTCCGGCTCGGGGAGCGCCGGGTGCTCGCCGGCGCGGGGCTTCTGGCGGCTGCGGGGCTCGCGGCCGCGGCGCTCGCCGGCTCTCCCGCCCGGGCGGCGCTCGGGCTCGTGCTCGTCGGGGTCGCCCTCTCGCCGGTGGCCCCGCTGGCCTTCTCCCTCACCGCCCGGGCGTCCTCCGGGAGCGGCCGGGCCGTCGCGGCGGTGACCGCGGCCGGGTACGTGGCCTTCACCGCAAGCCCGCCGCTCTTCGGGGCCGCGGCGGGCGCCTTCTCCCTGCGGGCGGCGTTTCTGCTGCTCGCGCTGCTCTGCTCCGCCATCGCCCTGATCTCCTGGAAGATCCACCCCGGCACGCGGTAGCCTTCGTGCCGTCGTGGAAGAAGAGGCAGAGGGGAGGAGCGTGACGGAGAGAAGAGGGCACCTGTGGTGGCAGCGCGGGGTGGTCTACCACATCTACCCCCGCAGCTTCGCCGACGCGAGCGGCGACGGGGTGGGCGACCTCGAGGGCATCGCCTCCCGCCTGGACTACCTGGAGTGGCTCGGGGTCGACGCCATCTGGCTCTCCCCCTTCTACCCCTCCCCCATGGCGGACTTCGGCTACGACATCTCCGACCACTGCGCCGTGGACCCCCTCTTCGGCACGCTCGCGGACTTCGACGAGCTGGTCGCGGAGACGCACCGGAGGGGCATGCGCCTCATCGTCGACTACGTCCCCAACCACACCTCGGACGAGCACCCGTGGTTTTTGGAGTCCCGCGCCTCGCGCGAGAGCCCGAGGCGCGACTGGTACATCTGGGCCGACCCGAAGCCCGACGGCTCGCCGCCCAACAACTGGCGGAGCGTCTTCGGGGGTTCTGCGTGGGAGTGGGACGAGAGAACGGGGCAGTACTACTACCACGCCTTCCACCGCAAGCAGCCGGACCTCAACTGGCGCAACCCCGCGGTGAGGGAGGCGATGCACGGGGTGATGCGCTTCTGGCTGGAGAGGGGCGTGGACGGCTTCCGGGTGGACGCCCTGCGCCACCTCGTAAAAGACGAGAAGCTCCGGGACAACCCGCCCAACCCGGCCTACGAGGAGGGTCGGCCCTCCTACGAGGCCCATCTCCCCGTCTACACCACCGACCGCCCGGAGGTGCACCGGATGATCTCCGGGATGCGCCGCGTCCTCGACGGCTGCGGCGGGGAGCGGGTGATGATCGGCGAGCTCTACCTGCCGTTCGACAGGCTCGTGCTCTACTACGGGGAGGGGGGGCGCGGGGTCCACCTGCCGACGAACATGCACCTCATCACGACGCCCTGGAGCGCCCCCTCCCTCGCCGCCCTCATCTCCGAGTACGAGGCGGCCCTCCCCCCGCACGGCTGGCCCAACTGGGTCCTGAGCAACCACGACAACCCCCGCGTCGCCACCCGGGTCGGCCCGGAGAGGGCGCGGGCGGCCGCCGTGCTGCTCCTCACCCTGCGCGGGACCCCCACGGTCTACTACGGCGACGAGATCGGCATGGTCGACGGGAAGATCCCGCCGGAGCGTCTCCGCGACCCGGCCGGCTCGCAGAACCCGCGCCTCAGCCGCGACCCGGCCCGCACCCCGATGCAGTGGGACGCCTCCCCGAACGCCGGGTTCTGCCCGCCGGACGCCGAGCCCTGGCTCCCGCTCTCCCCCGACCGCCGCCACCGCAACGTCGCCGCGCAGAGGGAGAGCCGGGGCTCCCTCCTCTGCCTCTACCGCAGGCTCCTGCGCCTCCGCCGCTCGGAGCCCGCCCTCTCCGTGGGCTCCTACGAGCCGCTCGAGGCCGGGGGCTCCCTGCTGGCCTACGCCCGCAGCCACGCCGGGCGCCGCCTCCTCGTCGCCCTGAACCTGGGCGGGGCCCCCGAGCCCCTGCCGCCGGTCCTCCGGGGGCGCGTCCTGCTCTCCACCTCTCCCGGGCAGGAGGGCGGAGACCTCCACCCCCTCGCCCGGCTCGGCCCCGGCGAGGCCCTCGTCGTGGCGCCCTAGCCGACCGGCTCCGGGCCGGGTCGTCGTGCGGAGGTCAGTGAGAGACTTCGCGCCGGCCGCGTGCGAGGCCCCCGTATCCTCTCGCCGTCCCCAGGGATCCCACCTCCTCCGGGACGCGCTGCAGGCGGAGGTGGGGCACCACACGGACCGGTCAAGGCTCGCGCGCCGGGTTTGCAGAGATGAAACTGCCGCTCCGTTTCCCGCTGCGGGAGAAGCCCGTCACGACGATCTCCGGGCAAGGCTCTGAGGAGATCGTCTTAACAGAGCCATGTTCGAGTTAGGATTATCGTAGCGTTGTCGGCACGGCGCGCAATTATATAGGTCGGTCCGGAGGAAAAACGATGGAAGACGCCACGCTCATCTCCCGCTGGCAGTTCGCCTTCACGATCGTCTACCACTACCTCTTCCCCCAGCTGACCATGGGGCTTGCGCTCCTCCTGGTGGTGTTGAAGACGCTGTACCTGCGCAAAGGCGACGAGGCCTACAACGTCGCCGCGCGGTTCTGGGGCAAGATCTTCGCCATAACCTTCGTCATGGGGGTGGTGACCGGCATCCCCATGGAGTTCCAGTTCGGCACCAACTGGGCCGCTTTCAGCGCCTTCGCCGGGGACATCATCGCCCAGACCCTGGCGATGGAGGGTGCCTTCGCCTTCTTTCTGGAGTCGGCCTTCCTGGGGATCTTCCTCTTCGGCGAACGACGCTTCGGCCAGAGGGTGCACTGGTTTTCCGCGCTCATGGTCTTCCTGGGCACCTGGGCCTCCGGCTACTTCATCCTGGCGACCAACGCCTGGATGCAGAACCCGGTCGGCTACGAGGAGGTGGCCGGCGGCGGGGTCCGCATCTCCGACTACTGGGCGGTGCTCTTGAACCCCTACGTGTTCGTCCAGTTCGCGCACAACCAGGGCGGGGCGGTGGTGACCGGCTCCTTCGTGATGGCCGGCCTCGGGGCGTACTACCTCCTGGCCCGCCGGCACGAGCGCTACGGGCGCATGTTCGTCCGCGTGGGGCTCACAGCCGCCGTGATAGGGAGCGTCTGGATGCTCTTCCCCACCGGGCACCTCGCCAGCGAGCAGGTCGCGGAGAAGAAGCCGGTGGCTCTGGCCGCCATGGAGGGCCTCTTCGAGACCGAGCAGCCCGCCGGACTTGTCATCATCGGCCAGCCCGACGTGGAGAACCAGCGCATAGACAACCCCATCGTGGTGCCGCGGGCCTTGAGCTTCCTCCTCTACCAGAACTGGGGCGCCGAGGTGAAGGGCCTTGAGGCCTACCCGGAGAGGAACTGGCCGGACAACATCCCGCTCCTCTACTACAGCTACCACGTCATGGTGGGGTTGGGCACGATCTTCATCGCGATCACCGTGGTCGCGGCGTTCCTGCTGTGGCGGCGCAAGCTCTTCGAGTCGAGGTGGATGCTCTGGATCCTGATGCTAGCCACCCCCTTCCCGTTCATCGCCAACACCGCCGGCTGGCTTACCGCCGAACTCGGGCGTCAGCCCTGGCTCGTCTACGGGCTCTTGCGCACCGAGGAAGGCGTCTCGCCGCTCGTCTCATCGGGCAACGTGCTCTTCACCCTCATCGGGTTCGCGGGGATGTACCTGGTCATGGGCCTGCTGTACTTCGTGCTGATGGTCCGCGAGGTGGCCCACGGCCCGGAGGCCGGGCAGGCGCCCTCGGGCGAGAGCCTTACCACCTGAAGGAGGACGAGGCGACATGGAGACGCTCTGGTTCGTTCTGGTGGCGTTCATGCTCACCATGTACGTGCTCCTCGACGGCTTCGACCTCGGGGCGGGGGCGATACACCCCTTCGTCGCGAAGAGCGACAGGGAGCGGCGCCTCGTCCTGCGGTCCATAGGCCCGGTGTGGGACGGCAACGAGGTCTGGATCATCGCCGCCGGGGGCACGCTCTTCTTCTCCTTCCCGCTGCTGTACGCGTCGAGCTTCTCCGGCTTCTATTTGCCGCTCATCATCGTGCTGTGGCTGCTGATGATCCGGGGCCTCTCCGTGGAGCTGCGAAGCCACATACAGAGCCCCGTGTGGGCCTCCTTCTGGGATGGGATGTTCTTTATCGGCAGCTCGCTCTTGGCCTTCTTCTACGGCGTGGCTCTGGGCAACGTGGTGCGCGGCGTCCCCGTCGGCGAGGAGGGCTACTTCTTCCAGCCCCTCTGGACGAACTTCAGCCCCACGAACCCGAACCCCGGCATCCTCGACTGGTACACGGTCCTGACCGGGCTGCTGGCGCTCGCTTGCCTCGTCGTCCACGGCGCGAGCTGGGTGGCCGTGAAGACCGAGGACGAGCTGAACGCCCGCGCCCGGCGCGCCGTCCGGGTCGGCTGGGTGGGGCTGGTGGCCCTGACGGCGATCTCCACCGCCGCGACGTTCGCTTTGAGGCCCGGGATGCTCTCCGGCTTCTCCGGGCGGCCCTGGGGCGTGGTCTTCCCCGCCCTCGCCGTCGCCGGCCTCGCCCTCGCGGGCTACTTCGGCCTCAGGCGGCGCGACACGGCCACCTTCCTCTCCTCCGGCGCCTACATCGTGGGGATGATGGCCTCCACGGCCTTCGCCGTCTACCCCAACGTCCTGCCCGCCGTGGAGCCGGAGAACAGCCTCACCATCTACAACGCCTCCGGTTCGACCTACGGCCTCACGGTCGGCCTCATCTGGTGGACCATCGGCATGGTGCTCGCCGCGATCTACTTCGTCCTCATCTACCGCCTCTTCCGCGGCAAGGTGAGCCTGGAGGACGATGGGTACTAGGCCCTCGCGGCACTCGCTGAACGGGGAGCTCTTCCGGCAGGTCCGGTCGGCTCGCCTCTTCGTGGGCGCGGCGGTGGCCCTCGGGGTCCTCTCGGCGGCGGCGACGGTCGCGCAGATGGTCTTCCTGAGCCGGGTCATAGACCGCGCGTTCTTGAAGGGGGCGGGCCTCGCGGAAGTGCGGGGGCTGCTGCTCGCGCTCCTCGGTGCCGTCCTCGCGCGCGCCGCGCTATCGTGGGCCCGGGAGGTGGTCGCCGGGCGCGGGGCGGTGCGGGTGAAGTCCGCGCTCAGGGAGCGGCTGTACGCGCAGCTGCTGCGGCTGGGGCCGGCCTACGCGGCGGGCGAGAGGGCCGGGGAGCTGGCCACCACCCTTACGGAGGGGGTGGAGCGCATCGAGCCGTACTTCGCCCGGTATCTGCCGCAGGTTGCCCTGAGCGCGGCCGTGCCGCTGCTGGTCGCCGCCTACGTCTTCCCGCGGGACCTCTCCAGCGGCGTGCTGCTCGTGATCACCGCGCCGGTCATCCCGGTGATGATGGTCCTGGTCGGCTCCTACGCCGAGGAGCACATCCAGCGCCAGTGGCAGTCCCTCTCCCGCATGGGCGCCTACTTCCTCGACGCCCTGCAGGGGCTCACCACGCTGAAGATCTTCGGCCGGGAGGCCGCGGAGGAGAGGCGGGTCGCGGCGGTGAGCGAGGAGTTCCGGGAGCGCACGATGAGGGTGCTGAAGTTCGCGTTCCTCAGCGGGCTGGTGCTGGAGTTCATGACGGCGGTCTCCATCGCGCTGATCGCCGTCGTGCTCGGGGTGCGCCTGGTCTCCGGGAGCATCTCTTTCGAGGAGGCCCTGGTGGTGCTGCTCCTGGCGCCGGAGTTCTACCGGCCCCTGAGGGAGCTCGGCGCGAGCAGACACGCCGCCATGGAGGGCAGGGCCGCCGCGGAGAGGGTGCTCGAGATCCTGGACGCCCCCGTCCCCGCGGACGGTAACGCGACCCCGCCGCCCCGGATCTCCGGCGCCCCCAGGATCGAGCTCCGCGGCCTCGAGTACGCCTACCCGGGCAGCGAGGTCCCGGCGCTCCGGGGGGTCGACCTGGTGCTGGAGCCCCGGACGCTCACGGCCGTCGTGGGGAGGAGCGGGACCGGAAAGAGCACGCTGGTCAGCCTGTTGATGCGCTTCGCCGATCCCTCGGAGGGGGTCATCCTCGCCGACGGCGCCCCGATCGCCGCCCTCCCGGCCGCCCGGTGGCGCGAGAACGTGGCGCTCGTGCCGCAGAGGCCGCACCTGTTCTACGGCAGCCTGCTGGAGAACATCCGGCTCGCGCGGCCCGGGGCGAGCCGCGAGGAGGTCGAGGAGGCGGCGCGGCTCGCCGGCGTCCACGACTTCGTGGAGCGGCTGCCCGGCGGCTACGAGGCGCAGGTGGGGGAGCGCGGGGCGCGCCTCTCGGGCGGGGAGGCGCAGAGGGTGGCGATAGCCCGCGCCTTCCTCAAGGACGCGCCGGTCCTGATCCTGGACGAGCCGACATCGAGCCTCGACCCGGAGAGCGAACGCCTCATCCGGCTCGCCGTGGAGCGCCTCGCCGAAGACCGGACGGCCCTGATCGTGGCCCACCGCCTGAGCACCGTGCACACCGCCGACCGCGTGGTCGTGCTCGAAGAGGGCCGGGTGGCGGAGGCCGGGACCCACCCGGAGCTCCTCCGCCAGGGCTCCCTTTACGCCCGGCTCGTCGGGGCGCAGGAGGAGGGGGCGCGAACGTGAGGACCTTCCTCCGCCTGCTCGGCTTCCTCGCTCCCTACCGCCTCCGTGTGGCGCTCGCGGTGCTGCTCGGGGTCGCGACCGTGGCCTCCAACGTGGGGCTGCTCTCCACGGCGGCCTACGTGATCTCCGCCGCCGCACTGGTCTCCTACATCTCGCTGCTCTCGGTCCCTATCTTCCTGGTCCGCTTCTTCAGCGTCTCCCGCTCGTTCTCGCGCTACTTCGAGCGGCTCGTCTCCCACGACGCGACCTTCCGGCTGCTCGGGAACCTGAGGTCGTGGTTCTACGCCCGCCTGGCGCCGCTGGCGCCCGCCTTGCTGGAGGGCTATCGCAGCGGAGATCTCCTCTCCCGCCTCGTCGAGGACATCGAGGAGCTGGAGAACCTCTACCTGCGGGCCGTTTCTCCGGTCCTGGTCGCCGTAATCGTCTCCGGGCTGGCCTTCGCCGTTCTCTACCCGTTCGGCCCGGCGCTTGCCCTCGCGGTCCTGGCCTTCTTTGCTGCCGCGGGCGTGGGGGTGCCGCTTTTGGTGTGGGCGCTCTCGCGGGGGCTCGGGCGCCGGCAGCGGGAGCTGAGGTCGGAGCTCTACGCCCGGATCGTGGACGGAACGCAGGGCGTGCAGGACCTGCTCGCCTTCGGCTGTGAGGAGGAGCAGCGCCGCCAGATCGAGGCCCTCGACCGCAAGCTCGGGAGAGCCGAGCGTAGGATGGCCTCGATCTCGGGGCTCGAGAGCTCTTTGGGAGATCTTCTCACCAACCTGGCGATGCTCGCGGCGCTCGTGCTGGCGATGCCGCTGGTGGCCGCGGGCGAGGTCCGCGGCGTCTACCTCGCGTTCCTCGCGGTCGTCGCGCTGGGCGTCTTCGAGGCCGCCACCCCCCTCGGCGCCGCCTTCCGGACCATCGGCCGCACCACCGCCGCCGGCGAACGCCTCTTCGAGATCTCCGACTCCCGGCCGGCGGTGCAGAACCCCGAGAGCCCCCTCCCCCTGCCAGAGGAGCTCACCCTGCGGCTCGATAACGTGAGCTTCGGCTACGGGGAGGGCGAGCCCTTCTCGCTCGAAGGCGTCTCACTCGCTCTGGAGCCGGGGCGAAAGGTGGCGGTGGTGGGGCCTTCGGGGTCCGGCAAGAGCACGCTGGCGGCCCTGGTCCTCAGGTTCTGGGACCCGGACGAGGGGGCGGTCAGGCTCGGCGGCCGGGACCTGCGCGAGTACGACCAGGGAGAGGTGCGCGGTCTCGTCGGCTTCGTGCCCCAGAGCACGCACGTCTTCAACGACACGCTGCGCGCCAACCTGCTGCTCGCCAGACCTCAGGCGACGGACGGCGAGCTGGAGCTCGCCCTCTCCCGCGCCCGTCTCTCCGGCTTCGTCGAGGGCCTGCCGGACGGGCTGGACACCCGCGTCGGGGAGCAGGGGATGAGGCTCTCCGGCGGCGAGCGGCAGCGGCTCGCGGTGGCGCGCGCCCTGCTCGAGGACGCTCCGCTGCTGGTGCTCGACGAGCCCACGGCCAACCTGGACACCGTGACCGAGCGGGAGCTGCTGGACTGCGTGTGGGAGGCGGCGCGGGACCGTGCGGTGCTGCTGATCACGCACCGGCTCGTAGGGATGGAGCGGATGGACGAGATCCTGGTCCTCGACGCCGGACGCGTCGTCGAACGGGGCACCCATGAGGAGCTGCGCGCCGCCGGCGGCCTCTACTCCCGCATGCTGCAGATACAGCGGGAGCTGCTGGTGGAGCCGCGGGCCTCATGAGTGCCAGAGGAGCCGCTCCCCGATCAGCGGTTCGGCGCCTGGTGAGCGGAGTCCGGCCGGCACGAACATGCGGTGAGCGAGCCGGCCGGTTCTGGAGCTCCGTTCACGGCTCCCAAAACCCCGGGATCAAGTCTCTGGCGCAAGCCTGCGCAATATCACCTCGTTGATCTCGGGCGTCGCTGTGCCGCTGCTCCACGCCAGGCGGACCCCGGTTATGGCGCGCCCGACGTCGAGCCTGGTGTACCCGCCGTCAAGGTCTCCAACGGTGCTCCATCCGCCGTCTTCGCTGCGGACCTGCACCGAGGCTTTGGCCGGAGAGTCGGGGTTCTGGAGCACCACCAGGGCGCCTGTGTCCTGCGGTGCGGAGAGCTCCACGCTGAGGGCCTCACCCGGCAGGGGGGCGCGGGCGGCCTCATACGCCGTGTCGGGGTTGCCGTCGATGGCGTTTTCTAGGCTGGATCCCTGCTCGGCCGGTGGTCCGCCGCTCACGCTCGTCTCTATGTCGCCCGGCGTCTCTACCGCGAACTCGCGAACGACGACCCACCACTCCTGCGCGGCGGTCGCACGCAGCCGGATGTAGCGGGCCTGAGTGCCCTCCGGAGGGGAGACGCTTATCTCCGGCCTGCCGGTGAAGGTGCCCAGCGCGGTCCAGGACTCGCCATCCTCAGAGATCTCCAGCACCCCTTCGTGTATGTAGTCGTTGGGGCTGCTGTCCTTGGCCATGAGGATCTCTATCTTTTGGATCTCCCGGACCTCGCCGAGATCCACCCCTACGGAGTCGCCGGGGCCGGGGGGTCCGCTGCTCCAGTAGAAGGTGCCGGGATCTCCATCGACCATGCGTTCCGGCGTGTAGTCCTGGTAGGTGCCGAGCGTTGTCGTGGGCTCCGGACGGTCGCCGGTGGCGCCAAGCCACTCCTCGTTGCGCTCCAGCGCCTCCTCGACGAACACGTCGATCACGCCGGTCCCGACCTTCGGAGCGGCCTGGTTGTGCGGAACGGTGTCGTCGCGCAGCGCGCGGGCCTCTTCCGTCGCGCCCACGGCCTCGCGGCGCGCCCGCCAGGCTTTTTCCCCGTCGTCTGCGGCCTGGGCCTGCAGCATGTCGACCGCGGAGCTTGCGGCCCCGGCCCAGAGCTCCGTGGCATCGAGCCAGACTCTGGTCTCCTCCAGGAAGATGGGGTTGTCCAGGCGTCCCCGGATAACCTTGGGGGCCTTCGCAAGCTCCGCCAGCGCATCCTCCAGTTCGGCGGTCGCCCTGCCGTCTCTCCCGGCCTCGTACTCCTCCCAGAACGCTTCGATCTTCGGCGCTAGCCTCGGGGCGTTCTCCGGGTTGAGGATGGAGGCGTAGTTCACGTCCACGAACCGGGCGAGCGCCCGGACAAGCGGCTTGTCGCCGCCCGCGAGGTGATCTAGCGATGCCTCGAGCGAGCGTTGTGGCTCGTAGTCCGCATCATTCCAGACGTAGTCTGCAACGGTGAAGAGCGGGATCTTGGACGCCTCCGCCTGGTTCATCGGGTTGGCGTGCAGCCCGTACAGGACGCCGGAGAGACCCGCCTCGCGGCCGTTGAACGGCCCGAGGAGCAGCTGCCCGGCAGCGTAGTCGTTCACGGGGTAGTTGTCCCACACGAGGACGTCGTGCCCGAAAACCTCGACGGCCTCCTCGGCCTGCTCTTTCGTGATCCTGGGCGGGACCACGCCCACGCCGGTCCACTCCACGATCACCGAGGGGTCCAACTCCTCCCTCAGAACCCTCTTGTACGGCGAATCGGAGGTGTTGTAGTACTCGGTGGGGACCATTTGCAGCCTCTCGACGCCCTCGTGTGTCTCGACGAACTCCCCGACGACGCGGTTGAGCAGATGCGACTGCGCCCTTCCCGCTCCGGCAGGGCCGGTGCCGAAGCGCGCCGGGTCCTCCGGGCAGTGCCACTCGGTGTAGTCGATGTCGTCCAGCGCGACGTTGAAGTGCCGAACCCCGATATCGTAGACGGCCTCGAACTTGTCCAGCAGCCTCTGGAAGTCCTCATCCGAGGAGTAGCAGATGGAGAGGCCCGGGGAGATCGCGAAGATGAAGTCCACGTGGTTGGCCTTTGCCCGCTCGACGAGCTCCTCTATCT
>Ga0068704_100152_pt1 | contig 34260 bp, 31 predicted proteins | sample CeladaPassaD2F12_FD_62225 | JGI IMG/M metagenome (GOLD analysis project Ga0068704, IMG submission 62225) | Cellulose-adapted microbial communities from the Joint BioEnergy Institute, USA - Passage D2F12 | ecosystem: Engineered > Bioreactor > Continuous culture > Unclassified | place: USA, Joint...
GCCCGGCCGGAAGTCCCTGGAGAGGAACTTCTCTCGCTTGACCTCCATGACCCTGTTTGCCGCCAACCCCCCACAGAGAACCTCAAAGATCTTCTGCGGCTCGACCCCTCCCCTCAAGCCAAGCACCAGAGCCTCGCACACAGCCTCTATGGTGAGTCCAACCACGATCTGGTTTGCCGCCTTCACGATTTGCCCCGCCCCGCTGGGGCCAACATGGGTTACGGTCTTGCCCATCACCTCAAAGAGGGGCCTTGCCCTCCCGAAGTCCTCCTCGCTGCCTCCCACCATGATGGAGAGCGTCCCTTCCCGCGCCCCGACGTCTCCCCCGGAGACCGGGGCATCCAGCATCGAGGCGCCCCTCTCCCTGGCCTTTGCGGCAAGCTGCCTGGCCACGGCCGGGGAGATGGTGGACATGTCGATGAGAAGGGAGCCCTCCCTCATCCCCTCGAGCACCCCGCCCTCCCCGGCGACGACGCTCTCTACGTCGGGGGAGTCTGGGAGCATGGTGATGATGATGTCGCTCTGGCCGGCGACCTCTTTGGGGCTCTTTGCGGTGCGCGCCCCGGTCTGTTGCGCAAACTCTTCGGCCTTCTGGTGGGTGCGGTTGTGGACGGTGAGGCTGTAGCCTGCTCTTATGAGGTTCTCGGCCATCGGCCGTCCCATGATCCCAAGCCCTATGAACCCTACCTTCTCCGCCATCCCTGCCTTCCTCCGTTCTCTCGGGGCCGGGGTCATGGTATACCCTTCGCTTGGGTAGGAAACCCGGGGCGCCCGCGTGCGTACCTGCTCCCCGGACCCTGCGGACTGGAACGGAGCGTGATCTCGATGCCGGATGGCGGTGGTGCCCAAATCCGGAAGGCGGCCGTGGTGGTGAACGCCCTCTCCCGCAGCGGGGAGGAGGCCTACGCCCGGGCGGTAAGGCTTCTGCGGGAGCTCGGGGTGCCGGTGGAGCACACCTACGCCCTGCGCAAGCCGGAGCGGCTGCCGGAGGTCGTGGAGGAGGTGCTGGGAGAGGGCTGCGACCTGCTGGTGCTCGGGGGCGGCGACGGTTCGGTGAGCACGGCCGTGGACTTTCTCGCCGGCGGGGAGACGGTGCTCGGGCTCATCCCTCTGGGGACGGCGAACGACTTCGCCCGCACGCTGGAGATCCCGGTGGACCTCGAGGAGGCCTGCCGTACGATAGCCTGCGGCAAGGTCGTCGACGTGGACCTCGGGCTGGCCGGGGACAACTACTTCGTCAACGTCGCGACCGTCGGGATCGGGGCCGAGGTCACCCGGGCGCTCTCCCCTCGGCTCAAAAAGCGCTTCGGCACCCTGGCCTACCCTCTCGCCGCCGTAAAGGCCTTTTTCCGGCACGAGCCCTTCTCCGCCCGGCTGACCTTCCCGGAGGGGGACCACGAACCGGTGGAGCTGGAGAGGCTGCTGCAGGTCGCGGTGGGCAACGGCCGCTTCTACGGCGGGGGGCTCGCCGTCTCCCCGGAGGCGGGGATGGACGACAAGCGGCTCGACGTCTACGCCATACGGCTGGGGCGGCACCGGGACCTGCTCGGGGTGCTCCGCTACCTGCGGAGCGGCGACTTCATAAACCAGGAGAACGTCTGCCAGTACCGGACCCGCCGGGTGTGCGTGCGGACGGAGCCGGAGCTCCCGGTGAACATCGACGGGGAGGTGGTGGCCCGCACGCCGCAGGAGTTCCGGGTGGTTCCTGACGCCCTCAGGGTGATGGTGCCCCGGAGCTCGACGGCCGCCCGCTAGCGGTCGTCTCGCCCTTTTCCTGCTCCCTGCCGTACTCCTCGAGGGTCTTCCCGCTCTGCGCGAGCCAGACGGCCCGCGAGATCCTCTGCAGGTACCTCCCGCCCTCGCCGAGCCCCGGCCCGTACTCGGTGAAGACGGCGAGCACGTAGGGCCGCTCCTCGTACTCCACGATGCCCGCGTCGTTGTAGGTGGAGTCCAGCCAGCCGCCCTTGTTCGCCACCTTCACGCCCGGGGGGACGCCGCCCTCTATCCACCACTCCAGGTTGTTCTGCTCGAGCAGGCCCAGCATCTCGCGGCAGGCGTAGCGGCTCGCGGCCTCCCCGGAGCGTATCTTGGCTAGCAGCAGCGCCATGTCCCTCGGGGTGGTGCGGTTGTCCAGGCTAGGGACGGCGGCGCGCTCGCTGCTGAGCTTCCAGTGGAGCGCGGTGTCTTCGGCGCCGAGGGACCTGGCGACCTCGTTGACGTAGCCGGGGCCGCCGACCAACCGCACGAGGGCGTTGGTGGCCACGTTGTCGGACTGGGCGATCATGAGCCACAGGGCGTCCTCGACGGTGCTCCTTGCCCCGGGGGTCTGCCAGCGGAGCCACCCGGCCCCGGCGGCCCAGTCCTCCTCGGTGGTGACGATCCTGTCGGAGTAGTGGAGCCTTCCCTGGTCTATCCTGCGGTAGACGGCGATCATGACGGGCACCTTGATGGTGGAGGCCGAGAAGAAGACCTGGTCGGGCCGGACGCCGTACCCGGCGCCGCTCTTGAGGTCCCGGACGTAGAACCCGGCGACGCCGGGGTGCTCGCGCACGACCCCGGCCGCCTCCTCGAGGGCGCGCTCGACCCGCTCCCTGTACTCCCCCTCCGGGAGGTCTTGGGCGACGGGGTCCGGAGGCGGGATGCGGGAGGGCTCGGGGGAGGCCATCTCGCCCTCCTCCACCAGCCCGCGCGGGAAGCCGGGGAGCTCGGCGGAGGTGATCTCTCGCCCGACGGCGGCGAGCTGTTCCCCCCGCAGGTAGACGTACGTCCAGGCTTCTTCTCCGCCCCCCTCCTTCTGGACCCGGACCCGGTGGTAGGGGCCGCTGCTCTTCACCTCCCCGGCCTCCCACCCCTCGCGGCCGGTGGCGCGCTCCACCTCCTGCACGGCGCGGGCGGCGGGGGAGCCCGCCCGGGCCGGCCTCTCCCGCGGGAAGAGGGGGGAGACCAGGTCCTCCGGGACCCCGCCGAGCAGCGTCTTCACGTCTTTGGGGTGGGCCTGGTCCTCGATGAGGACGGAGCGCTCGGCGCGCCAGGAACCTCCCTCCCGGCGCAGGAAGACGGCGTAGTAGCGTCCGCCCTTCAGGCCGGGGGGCTCGATGCGCGCCGAGGCCCAGGAGGGGTCCAGCACGCTCTGGCGCACCCCGCCCACGTCCCCGGGGCGTACCCCGGGCAGCTCCCCCGCGACGGCCTCGTAGGCGTGGCCCGCGAGGGTGAGCTCCGGCGGGTCCGGGGCCCCGAGCGGCGAGGCCGAGGGTTCCCGGGCCGCCCCGACCCGCTGCGGCACGGGGGCCTGTCCCTCGCCGGGGCCGGCCGGCCCCTCCAGCGCGGGGAGCCCCCGCCAGGCCAGCGCCGCGGCGGTTGCCGCCACGAACAGCGCCAGGAGGGCCCGGGCCCTCCTGCGCCGGATCCTTCGCTTCCGGAAGCTCGCCCGCTCTCTGGCGCCCATCAAGCCCAGAAGTCTACACCGCGCCGGGCGGGGCCGTGGCGCGGGCTATCCGGCTCCGGGGAGCGGCGCCCCTAGCGGGGGAGCTCCTTCTCCAGCACGCTCACCGACTCGGGGTCCTCCAGCGCGGTGGTGTCCCCGCGCACCCTGCCCTCCGTCACCAGCTCGCGCAGCAGGCGGCGCATGATCTTCCCGCTGCGCGTCTTCGGGAGCGCGCTGACGATGTGGACCGCCGCCGGGCGGGCGATGGACCCTACCCGCTCGACGATCCGCTGCTCCAGCTCCTCGCGCAGCCCGGGGCGCGGTTCCGCCCCGGCGCGCAGCAGGGCGAACGCCACCGGCACCGTCCCCTTCGTCGCATCCGGCACCCCGATGACCGCCGCCTCGGCCACGTCCGGGTGGTTCAGCAGCGCCGACTCCATCTCCATCGTCCCCAGGCGGTGGCCCGCCACGTTGATGACGTCGTCCACCCGCCCCGTCACCCAGTAGTGGCCGTCGCGGTCCACCACGCAGGCGTCGGCCGAGAAGTACCGGCCCGGGAAGCGCTCGAAGTACGTGGAGAGGTAGCGCTGGTGGTCGCCCCAGACCGTCCGGGCCAGGCAGGGGAAGGGCTCGGTGATGGTGAGGTAGCCCGGCGTGCCGGGGGGCACGGGCCTGCCCCCCTCGTCCACCACCTCGGAGACGTAGCCGGGCAGCGGGATGCCGCAGGAGCCCGGCTTCGCCCCGGTCAGGCCGACGATGGCCGAGGTCCAGCCGGTGGCGGTCTCTGTCTGTCCGTAGGTGTTGTTCACGAACGCCTCCCCGCGCCCGACGACCTCGCGCACCCAGTGCCAGGTCTCTGGGTCTATGGGCTCGCCGACGAGCGAGACCAGCTTGAGGGCGGAGAGGTCGCGGCCCTCGAGCCACCGCTCCCCGGCCCCGCGCAGCATCCGGAGCGCCGTGGGGGCGGTGAAGACCTTGTTCACCCGGTAGCGCTCGAGTATCTCGTAGAAGCGCCCCGGGTCGGGGTGGTTGAGGGCGCCCTCGTAGACGACCATCGTCGTCCCGTGCGCCAGCCCGCCGACGAGCGACCAGATGGGGAAGGTGAGCCAGCCCACATCCGCCGTGCACCAGTAGACGTCGTCGTCCTGCGGGTTCATGGACCACTTGACGTCGGCGTAGGTCCCCACGAGGAAGCCGAGGCCCGCGTGGACCAGGCCCTTGGGCCTGGACTCGGTGCCGCTGGTGTAGATGATGAACCCGGGCTCGTTGGCCTCCATCGGCTCCGGCGGGCACCACGCGCCGGCGCGGGAGACGAGGTCCCCGTAGAGCCTGTCCCGGCCCTCCCGCAGCTCCGTCTCCGCCCCGGCGCGGGGCACCACGACCACGGTCTCTACCGAGTCGATGCCCGCGAGCGCCTGGTCCAGCGTCCGCTTGAGCGGCACCTCGCGCCCGCGCCGGGAGGTGGCGTCGGCGACGACCACGACCTTCGGCCGGGCGTCCTCGAGCCGCTGGCGCACGGCGTCGGTGGAGAAGCCGGCGAAGATGATGCTGTAGAGGGCGCCTATCCGGTAGCAGGCGTGGACGCTTACGAAGACCTCCGAGTTTGTAGATCCATGTGCACGCATGGTGCACGCCGTGGAGCTCGGCCCGGCCGGCGCGCCCACCGTGGGCGAGGTCTTCGCCCTCTACGGGGGTGGCAGGGTGCCCGCGAGTACAATTAACTAGCACGGCAAAGAAGGCTAAGCGGGGGCAGGCGACCGGCCCCCGCTCGAGACGACGACATGGAGACTGTACACGCTGGACAATGCGAATTCAATGTCCGCCTTCCCGACGGAAGGCGGGTGGTGGTACGCCTGGCGCGGTCGCTGGGCGAGCTGTTCTACAAGGGCGCAGTCGTCGAAGGCGGCGCGCCGCCTCTGCCCGAGGGGCGGGCTGCGGCGCGCGCCGCAATCGCAGCGGCGATTTTCGAGCGCGCGGGGGTGTACGACGATCCGGCGGCGCTGGAGCAGGCGCTGTACGCTTGCCACGAGCGTGGGTTGGGCGCGGACTTCGCCGCGGCGATCGGCCTCCGCCGCGTGGTGATGCGGCTGCGCGCGGCGCGCGGCGACCTGCGCTCTCTGCCCGAGGACGAGCTTGTCGAACTGATCCGTCTCGCCATCCGCCACGCGCGGGCGGAGCAGGCTGCGGCGGAATTCTTCGCGTTTGGGACGCCGCAGGGGCTGCCGCGGCACGCGCCGTCGCTCGAATCACTGGAGGCTGACCTGCGCGCCGCCGAGCTGATGAAGGGGGCGGGCGCGAGCGGCGCGGAGGCGGCGCAGCTTTTGGGCCTGGAGCCGCAGCGGCGCAGGAAGAGCACGGCGACCGAGCCGCAGGGGCTGCTGCGCAAGCGGGCGCACGACGCCGCGCGGCGGGGTTGGGACTTCCTCGTCCAGATCCTCGGCGAAGAGGGCGCGGAGGAGCACTGCAGGACCGCCGGGCCGGAGGTGCTCCGGTGGCTCGCATTGCCGGCAGGGGAGCGGGCGCTGCACGAGGAGTTCGACCGGCTTGGCGCAGAGGGATTCTTCGCCGGCGCGGAGGAGCGCCGCGTGTGGGCGCGGCGGGCGCGCGAGGAGCTCGGCGGCTCGGCATCCGCAGAGCTGATCGCCCGGCACGCCGGCACTCTGTTCATCGCGCGCCTGCACGAGGTTGCGGACGGCGCGCTCCGCAGAGACGACCTGCTGTTCGGAGACGCCCTGTTGGTCGAAGACGACTGGCCGACGCGCTAGCTCCGAAGCGGCGACCGTTACTTTAGCGATTCCCGCCTAAGTAATGGCCGGCCCGTGCGGCCCCTTGCACCATATCGGGCATGAAGCGATTGACGGTCTCACAGGCCGCACGGGCGGTCGGCGTGTCGCCGCACACGCTCCGCAGGTGGGAGAGCGCGGGGCGCGTTCCGCCGGCGCGGAGGGATCTCGCCGGCCGACGCCGCTACGACGAGCGCGACGTCGCGTTGATCCGAACGCTCACGCGGCGAGGGGCGCGGGGTGGGTGATCTTCGCGTCATGCGCGTGCATCGGCCCGACGTAGGGGCGCTCAGGCGTGCTCTGCAACTGCTGGAAGACGTGCCCCGCGAGCGGCGGGGCACGACCAGGGAGGAGAAGAACATGGTCTACAGCAACGAGGCAATGTTACAAAAATCTCGCGGTGTGCGCAAGGGAGGGGGGTCGCTCCGTGCGGGCGGCTGAGGCGGCCCGCGGCCTTCTCCGCCGCGGCTGGCGTCCCGTACCGCTGTTGCCGGGGAGTAAGCGGCCGCTGGAGGAGGGTTGGCAGTCGCGCCTGCTCGACGAGGAGGACATCGCCGCGGCCTTTGCTCCCCGAGAGGGTGGCGAGCCGAACGTCGGCGTATTGCTCGGGGAGCCGTCAAACTGGGTCGTAGACGTCGATTTAGACGTCGACGAGGCCCGCGCGGTTGCCGACGCGCTGCTGCCGGGACCGACGCTGGAGAGCGGGCGGCCCGGCGCTCCACGTTCGCACAGGTGGTACGTGGCCGAGGGGGCGCAGACGCTGCGGCTGCGGGGCGTGGGCGGCGAGGTCATCGTCGAGCTCCGCGCGAGCGGACAGACGCTCGCGCCTCCGAGCCGGCACCCGAGCGGGGAGCGGGTGGCCTGGGGCAGCGGCTCGCAGCGACCGCTGCGCGTGCGTGCCGAGGAGCTTGCCGGCGCGGTGCGGGAGGTCGCGGCGGCGGCGCTGATCGTCCGCCACATGCCGCCCGTGGGCGGGCGTCACGACTACGCGCTGGCCCTGGCCGGGCTGCTCGCGCGCGCGGGAGTTCCGACGGAGCGCGCCGAGCGCGTCATGGTTGCCGCGTGGGAGGCTGTCTCCCACAAGGACCCGCGGGCGGCGCTGGGGGACGTGCGGAACGCGCTGCTCACGACGGCGCAACGACACACCGCCGGCGAGCCGGTGCAGGGCGGGGCGGCGCTCGAGGAGCTCGCGCCGGGACTGCCCCGCGCACTGACGAAGGTGATTGGTGCGGAGGCCTCCGCGCGAGGGGGTCGGCCCCGCAACGTCCCGCCGCTCGCCGAGCGTCTGATCGACTACGGGCTGGAGGACGCGGAGGAGCTCTTCCGCGATCAGCACGGCGAGCCGCACGCGCTCTCCCGCTCCGCCGGGCCGGTGCCGCTCGCGACGAGTAGGGCGAACGGGTGGTTGCGGCGTCTGCTCTGGCAGCGGGAGCGGGGCGCGGCCCACGCCGAGGCCCTAATCACGGCGCGCGGGGTGCTCGCCGCCAAGGCCGAGTTCGAGGGGGAGATGCGGACGCTCCATGTCCGGTTCGCGGGGTCGGAGGACCGGATCTATTGCGAGCTGCGGCCGGGGCGAGTCGTCGAGGTCGCCGCGGGGGGGTGGCGCGTGCTGTCATGTTACCCGGTGTTGTTCAGAAGACTGCCGACAGCGCGCCCCATGCCCGACCCCGTCGCAGGCGGCTCGCTGGAGTCGCTCTGCGACCTCGTCAGGCTCCGCGGCGGCAGAGATCGCCGTCTCCTGTTGGCATATGCGGTGACGGTGCCTGCCGAACACATCCCGCGGCCGATACTCCTGCTCACCGGGCCGGCGGGGAGCGGGAAGACGACGCTGGCCCGGATGCTCAAGCAACTTCTCGACCCCGGCAGCCCGGAGTTCGTGACGATCGGCCGCGACTTCGTGCAGGCGGCCGACCACAGCGCGCTAGTGGTCCTGGACAACCTCGGCTCGCTCGCGCCGTGGGTGGTCGACACACTGTGCAGGATGGTCACCGGCGAAGGTCAGCTACACCGTCGCCTCTACACCGACGACGAGGCGTTTGTGCGCTCGCTGCGGCGCGCCGTGGTAATGACCGCGATCAACACGCCGTCGGAGCGCGAGGACTTCCTCGACCGCACGCTCAACCTCGAGCTGGCGCGGATCGACGCCGGCGGGCGACGCACCGAGGCGGAGTTGCTCCGCCGCTTCGAGGAGAGCCGCGCCGAACTGCTTGGGGCGCTCTTCGACGCGCTCGCGGCGACGCTCGCGAGGGTCGGGACGCTGGAGCTGGACCAGCTGCCGCGGTTGGCGGACTGGGGACGCCTCATGGCGGCGGCGTATGAGGCCCTGGGCTTCGCCGAAAACGGTCTGCGCGGGGCGGAGCTCTTCAACCGCGACTTCAGCGAGGCGGCCGGCGTGGGACAGCAGGCGGCGCTCGACGGCTCGCCGATCGCCGCGGCAGTCGTGACCTTCATGGGGAGCCGGCGAGAGTACGCCGCACCACCGGCGCAGCTGCACCGGGCGCTCGAAAAAGTTGCCGAGACTTTGGGGGTGGACACACGCGGGGACCGGCGCTGGCCGCGCAGCGCCCGCTGGCTCTGGCGACGGCTGCGGGAGGCGACGCCGGTCCTGGAGGCCCACGGGATCGAAGCGCGGCGAGTCCACCAGCGGACAGGCACCATGCTGGAGCTCCGGCGTGTGACAACAGATCGCGCGAGTGTGACAACAGATCGCGGGAGCGTGACAACAGACGACGCAGCTAATGTCACGGGTTTTCCGCATAGTTACGCGGAAAACTCCCAGCGTGACAACAGTGACAACAGATTTCCAAACTTTTCGGAGCGAAGCGGGGTGCCGCACCGCGTAGAGCGCGATGCTTCGTTCCGAATTTTTCGAAAAAATGTTGTCACTGATGTCACGCCAGACGAAAACCGCATAACAAAGCCAAAAACGCGTGACATTAGCCGTGACAACAGCGCGGCGCGTGATGTCACAGAGGACGATCTGTTGTCACACCCGCGGGACGACGACGACCTGCCGCTGCGGGAGGAATTCTGATGGAAGACGTGATCGAGACGCTGGCCGAGCTGCGCCGGCGCGGGTACATACTCGCCGTCGGGGTCCGCGTCGACGAGCGGGAGTACAAGCCGGGCATCCACAGGCTGACGCTGGCGGAGCGGCTGCAGGTGCGCGGAGGCGACGGGCCGCTGCCGGAGGAGCTGCGCGCCGCAGTGCGCCGCCACCAATTCGAGCTGCTGGCCGCAGCGTGCGTTCTCCGCCCGCCGGCGGGGTGGGTGGAGGACGTGATCGAGCGCTGGCGGCGGGGCGCGGTGCCCGGCGAGGCGCTCGCCGCGCAGATCGCCGGCCTCTGCGGCCACGATCCGCGGGAGGGCGGGCGGCTATGGCCGCTTCTGGAGTACGTGCTGAGACATCCTGGAATGGGGGTGACGTTGTGAGCAACGAGAAGCAGGCGGCGCGAGAGCGCCACGCGGAGCTTATCGAGCGGATCAGGCGTCTCAGCGAGCAACACGCAGAGGTGCGCCGGGAGCTGGGCGAGCGGCAGCGGCGCTTCCGCGAGCGGGTGGCGCAGGCCATCGACGAGGGGGCGAAGCTGCCCGACCCGCCGCGGGAGGTGACACGGCTCAAGCAGCAGCTGGGCGCGCTCGGCGAGCAGATCGACGCCCTGCGCGAGCAGGAGCCGCACCTGCGCGAGGCGGCGCTGAGAGAGACGCTGCGCGAGCGGGAGGAGGAGCACGCGCGGGCGCGCAAGGAGCTGGAGGCGGCCCGCAAGCGGCTGCGCGAGGCGGAGGCCGCGCTCAACCGGGCGGCGGGTGCGGAGTCCGACGCCTACGCGGCTCTCCAGCAGGCCCGCAGCGAGCTGCGCGAGGCGCGGCGGCTGACGGGGAGCCATCTCCGGGAGGAGCTGGAGCGGCTGCGCCGCGAGTCGGAGGCCTGGGAGCGCCGCCACGACGGTATGTGGGTGCCCATAGGCCAGCCGCCCACGTCGGGGTTTGCGGGCATGCGCCGGCCGGAGAACCCGTTCAGCGCGCGCATCGCCGAGTTGGAGAAGATGCTGTCCGAGAGGGGGAACGCATGAGCGACATGAACGAGCAGATACGCGCCCGCTGGGGGCGGGGGCGCGCCACCACGAGCGTGGGGCACCGGGACGCCACGTCCGAAGCGTTCAACGCGTGGGCGCGGCGGGCGTACCGCGAGACGCTTCCGGGCGGGGCGGCGGAGCCGGAGCCGGAGGACCCGTACGCGAGCGGGCAGCTGGCCGAGCTTGTGGAGTGGGCGAGCAGGACGGGCGACCGCGAGCTGCTGCGGCAACTGATCGAGTACCTGCTCGCCCGACGGGATCTGGAGGAGCAGGAACTTGCGGAACTCAGGCGGCGCGTCGGGGAAACGGCGGAGGAGTAGCGGGAGCGGCCGGCGGGGCGGGCGTGTCGCCCCTCCGCCCCGGCGCGAGGTGTACGCTCCGCGCTGGGACTGGAAGTCGAGGGGGTGGCGATAATGCCGCGAAAATGCACCGTCTGCGCGCACCCGGAGCGGGAGCGGATCGACCGCAAGCTCGCCAGCGATTGCGAAATAAGGAAGATTGCGTCGTTATTCGCCGTTTCGGCGTCGGCGCTGCGCCGGCACCGGGACAATCACATGCTCCCCGAACTCCGCGAGCGGTACCGGAGCGAGGGCGCAGTCGACCCCGCGCACGAGCTGCAGCACCTCTACGCGCGTGTGACGCGGCTTCTCGACCGGGCGGAGGCCGCCGGCTCGTGGCCCGCGGTGCGGGGACTTGCCGCCGAGGCGCGTCAGGAGCTGGAGCTGCTGGCGAAGCTGACGGGTGGGCTGGACGAGTCCCCGCGCGTGGGCGTGCTCGTCGCCTCTCCGGAGTGGGTGCGGGTGCGCGCCGCCGTGCTCCGAGCGCTGGAGGAGCACCCGCAGGCGCGCGACGCGGTGGTCCGGGCGCTCAAAGAGTTGGAGGGCGGCGGTGAGTAGCGCGGCGGCCGATCTGCTCCGCGCGCTCGACCCCGTGGAGTTCGCCGGCGCGTGCGGTATTGCGCCCGACCCGTGGCAGGAAGCGGTCCTGCGCTCTGCGGCGCGGCAGACGCTCCTCTGCTGCGGCCGGCAGACCGGCAAGAGCACCGTCTGCGCGCTCGTCGCGCTGCACGAGTTGGTGTACCGGCCCGGCGCGCTGGTGCTCCTGGCGGCTCCCACGCTGCGCCAGTCGGGCGAGCTCTTCCGCAAGCTGATCGCGTTCTGGAGGGCGGCGGGGCGGCCCGTGGAGCCGGAGCGCCGCACCACCTTTGCCATGGAGCTTCGGGGCGGCTCGAGGGTGCTGGCCCTGCCCGGCGAGGAGGACACCGTGCGTGGCTTCGCCAGCGTGGATCTCGTCGTGGTGGACGAGGCCGCGCGCGTGGACGAGGACCTCATGGCCGCCGTGCGCCCCATGCTCGCCGTCTCGGGCGGGCGACTGCTCGCCGCCTCGACGCCGGCGGGGCGGCGCGGCTGGTTCTACGAGGCGTGGGAGCACGGCGGGCCGGGGTGGGAGAGGCACCGCGTGCCATCGAGCGCCTGCCCGCGCATCGACCCCGAGTTTCTGCGGCTGGAGCGCCGGGCGCTCGGGGCGGCGCTCTACGCGCAGGAGTACGAGGCGCGGTTCGTCGACGAAACCGGTATGGCGTTCTCCGGCGCGCTGGTCGAGCGCGCCTTCGACGATAACGAGGAGGTCTGGGCGATATGAGCGAGCGAAGGCCGACCGCTGCGGTAGTCGGTGTGGATGTCGGCACGCAGCAGGACCATACGGCAATCGCCGTGGTGGAGCCGCAGAAGATCGACCGCGACGACTGGTCGCTGCACGTCCGCGCGCTGCGGAGGCTGCCGCTCGGGGCGGCGTACTCCGAGATCGCGGCGAGCACGGGCGAGCTGGTGCGGAACCTCTACACCCTCCTGCACGAGAACGCGCGCCACAACGCGCGGCTGGACGCCCACGAGGCGGCGCAGCGGCCGGGACCGCTCCACCTGCCGCCCCCGCGCGTGCGTCCGCAGGAGCCGATCATTGCCGTGCGCGTCGACGCCACGGGCGTGGGCGCTCCCGTCGTGGAGCTGGTGGCCGGCGCGATCCCGCCGGCGCTGCTCTCCCGCCCGCGCGGCGGGGTGCGGCTGCATCCCGTCGTCATCACGGCGGGGGAGCGCCTGCGCACCGAGCGGGGCACCATCTACGTGGGCAAGCGCGTGCTCGTCGAAAAGCTGCGCGTCCTGCTGGCGCTGGAGCGCCTGCACATACCGCGCCGGCTGGAGCACGCCGCGGCGTTGCGGGAAGAGCTGCTGGCCTTCGAAGCTCGCGGGACGGGCGGGCGTGTCTCCTACGAGGCCGCCTCGGGCAAACACGACGACCTCGTCATGGCGCTGGCGCTCGCCTGCATCACCGCGCCCGTGGCCGACTACCGGCGGCGTCCGCTCGTGGGCGGCTTCGGAGCCATAGAAACCAGGCACGGCGTGTAAGGGAAGGGCGGGCCGTGCGCCACGGGAAAGATCTCTAGAAGGAACAGGTTCCCCGACCCGCCCCGCATATCATGATAGACAACGATCCCACGACGCACAAGCCCCGGAGAGGGGGGTCTCCCCGCCGCGAAAACAGCCCGACACGCCCGACAGCGGCACCCAGCGCAGCGAAAACCCGCATTGGAATGCGGAAAAGTCTGTCGGGCACCTTACCCGACACCTGCCCGACACCACCCGACAGCTACCGGCCCAGTACGGCGAGTGCGACCGCCTGCTGCTCCTCGGCGCTCAGGGAGAGCGCGCGGACCAGCTCCCGCGCGGCGTAGGGGTCGTCGTGCAGCAGGTGGAACAACCCCCACGCGTCGGAGAACGCATACCCCATGGCGCGGGCCAGCTCGCCGTAGCCCGCCACGCCGCGCCGCTCCATGATCGGCTCCAGCACGCCCATGAGCGCTACCGGCCCTACCGCGTCGAGCAGCGCTTCGATCTCATGCCGTCTGTTGTGCATGGAGGCTCCTCCCCGCGATACACACTCCCATGCGCCCCGCACTCCCGCGCGGCTACTCGGCGATCTCCTCCAGCGAGTCGGGGAGGTAGCCGTAGAGCCGCCACGCCCGGAGCCTCAGACCGTCGACCTCCAGCTCGGTGAGCGGCACGCCGCGCTCCTCGGCGAGCCGGAGCGCCGCGGCGAGGAAGTGCTCGGCCTGGGCCTTGTCGCGTTCGGTGTCCGGAGCTATCCTGATCGTGGCCATAGGGGGCACCTCCCTGTGGTCCGTGCCGCCGGGCGGGGTCAGCGCCGCGGCGGCTTTTTTCATTGCGCCCCCATCCTAGCACACCCGTTGACCAAATGCAATGGGCCTGCTAGAATATTTGCCGTAGCGCAGAGGTCGTGCGGAGGTGCGGTATGCCAACATTGCGTGAGCTGCGCAAGTGGAGGACCACGAGGCAGGCGGCGAAGGAGCTGGGCGTCAGCAGGCAGCGCGTGTCCGTGCTGCTGAACGAAGGCCGGCTGCGGGGCGTCAGGATCGGCAGCGAAGCGCCCATCCCGTCGCAGGGGATCTGGGCTGTCGACCCGGAAAGCATCGCGGAATTCCTGCGCGAGCGGGAGGAGCGGGCGCGGTGAGCAGCGAGGAGCAGGCCGAGCGCATGAGCATTGCCACGCAGCGGGAGTTTCTGGAGGGCTACTGCCGGCTCTACGGCAAGCGCATCGTCGCCCGCTACGAGGACAACGGCGTCTCCGGCACGGTGCCGCTCGGGGAGCGCCCGGCGGGCCGCTCGCTGCTCGAGGACGCCGAGGCGGGGAGGTTCGGCGAGCTGCTCGTCTACCGGCTCGACCGCGTGGGGCGCTCGCTGCTGACGGTCCTGGACGCTCAGGAGAGGCTGGAGGCGGCGGGCGTGGCGCTCAGATCCGCGACGGAGCCGCTGGACACCGCGACGCCTTCGGGGCGTCTGATCTTCAACATGCTGGCGAGCTTCGCGGAGTACGAGCGGGCCACGATCCGCGAGCGCACCACACACGGGCTGCACCGCGCCCTGCGCGCCGGCAAGCACCCCGGCCGCATACCCTACGGCTACGACATCGACGACGAGGGGCGGCCCGTGGTGGTCGAGGAGGAGGCCGCCGTCGTGCGGCGCATCTTCGAGACGCTCGCTGCGGGAGGGAGCATCTACCGACTCGCCCGCGACCTGGAGGCCGAGGGCGTGCCGGCGATAGGCTGGCGTTATCGCGGCAAGAGTCGCCAGCCTTTCTCCCGCTGGGTCACGGCAAGCATGCGCCGCATGATCAAGAACCCCCTCTATTCCGGCCGGCATGTGGTGCGCACCGGCTCCGGCGAGATCGAGCGCCCGTGGCCGGCGATCGTGGAACCGCATCTCCAGCGGCGGGCGATCGAGCAGGTGGAGCGCAACTGGCGGGACAACCGCAAGCGCGGCGAGCGGCAGTACCTGCTGAGCGGGCTGCTGCGCTGCGAAGAGTGCGGCTCGCGGTTCGTCGGCAAACCTTCGCACAGCAAAGGATCGCGCCGGTACTATTACGTCTGCAGCCGCTACCACAGGCCCTATCTGCGCGCCGAGCAGCTGGAAGCGCTCATCTGGTCGGACATCCGCCGTTTTCTGGAGCACCCCGACGAGGTGGCGCGCCGCCTCCGCGAGGAGCAGCAGCGCGAGGGCGCGGGGCGGCGGCGGGAGCTGCTGGCGCGGCAGGAGCGGTTGAAGCGGCAGCTTGCCGAGGCGCTGAAGGAGAAGGACCGCTACGTGCGCCTCTACGCCAGGGACATGCTGCCGGAGGAGGAGGCCGACAGCTACATACGGGAAGCCTCGGAGCGCGCCGAGAATCTGCGGCTTCTCCTGCAGAGCGTGGAGGCCGACCTCGGCCGCGCCGAGGCCGAGCGCCAGAGCGCGGAGAGCGCGGCGGCGTGGCTGCTCTCGCTGCGGGAGAAAGCCGCCGCGCTGGAGGAAGAGGAGAACCACGAGCTGCGCCGGCGGCTCGTGCGCACGCTCGTGGAGGACGTCGCCGTCAGCCTCGGCGACGACGGCACCCCGCAGGTGCGGATCGTCTACCGGTTCGGGGAGCCGCGGCATGCAGGTGCGGAGACGAACTCGTCCGGGATGTTCCCCATGTAGATGGCGACGACGTCGCCCCGTCCCACCCCCAGCTCCCTGAGGACGTTGGCGAAGCGGTTGACCTCGTCGGCGAGCTGCTGGTAGGTCCACACCTCGCGCCGGCCGTCCTCCGACTCCCAGAGCAGGGCCGCCTTGTTGCGCCTGCCGAGCCCCAGGTGCCGGTCGAGGCAGTTGTGGCTGACGTTGGAGGTGCCGCCGACGAAGTAGCGGAAGTCCGGCAGCTCCCCCTGGCGGACGGTGTCCCAGACGGTGAACCAGTCCAGCTCGGAGGCGATGGCGGCCCAGTAGCCGTCGGGGTCGCTGCGGGCCTCCTCCAGGAAGGCCGCGGCCTCGGCCCGGTCGGCGAAGGGCAGCTGGCCGCGCAGAAAGTCGTTCGGCGGGTAGAGCCTGGCCTCTGCTATGCCGGGGATCTCGTGGGCTCCGTCTCCCTGGACCATGCTGATCACCCTTTCCCCTGCGGCCCGCGGGCGCGGGCCACGCTCGCGCCTTCTCCTCACGGGGAAGTATCTTTGGGCTGGGAGGCTCTGTCAACCGGGCGTCCGGGGGCGTTTTGCCGGTATACTTGGCGGCCTGAGAGGGTGGCGGTCCAGCAACGATACCGGGACGCAGGCTGTCTAAGATAGCGGAACTGAACGACGACGCTCTGGTGGCGCGCGCCCGCGGCGGCGACCGCAAGGCCTTCTCCGAGCTGGTGCGGCGCCACCAGACGGCGGTGTACCGGGTCTGTTACCGGGTGCTGGGCGACCCGGAGGACGCCCGGGACGCCGCGCAGGAGGCGTTCGTGCGGTGCTTTACGAAGCTGGAGAGCTTCGAGGGGCGGAGCTCCTTCAAGACCTGGATGCTGCGGCTGGCGATCAACGTGAGCCTCAACGAGCGGAAGGCCCGCGCCCGCCCGCTGCCCCCCGAGCTGCGGGAGCCCCCGGCGGATCCCTCCGGGCCGGAGGACGACCTGTTGCGCAAGGAGGCGGCGGAGCGGGTGCACCGGGCGCTGCGGCTGCTGCAGCCCAACCACCGGGCGGCGGTGGTGCTGAGGGATCTGGAGGGCATGAGCCACGCCGAGGTGGCCGAGGTGCTGGGGGTACCGGAGGCTACGGCGCGGAGCTGGGCCTACCGGGGCCGCCAGCGGCTGAAGGACCTGGTGACGTGATGGACCCCCGCGCCATAGAGGAGCTGCTTCCCGCCTACGCTGCGGGCGAGCTCTCCGTGGAGGAGGCCCGGAGGGTGGAGGCCGCGCTCGAGGGCTCGCCGCGGCTGCGGGAGGAGCTGGCGCGCTACGAGCGGCTCTTCGTGCTGCTCGCGGCCGCCGCCGAGCAGGAGATCTCCGCGCCGGAGGGGCTGCAGGGGCAGGTGGCGCGGCGGGTGGCGATCGCCGCCTACCTGGGGGCGGCGGCCAACCTCGCCGGCGACATACTCGGGGCCTACGGGAGGGCCCTCGTCTACTACCTGGGTCTAGCCTGAGAGGAGGGATCGTTGGAGCAGCTGTTGTCCGACCTTCTCGAGTACGTGCCCCGGGCGCTCGGGGCGCTGCTCATCGTGGTCGTGGGGTTCGTGCTGGGGCGGCTCGCCCGCCCGGCGACCACCTTCCTGCTGCGGCGGCTGCGCTTCGACAGCGCCTGCGACAGGATCGGGCTCACCGCCTTGATGCGCCAGGGCGGCATAAGGAGCAGCCCCTCCCAGTTCGCCGGGACGGTGGTCTTCTACGCCATCCTGCTCTTCTCGGTGCTCGCGGCGCTGGGCCCGCTCGGGCTGACCTTCCTCGCCGGCACCCTCAACCAGGTCGTCCTGTACGCCCCGAGGGTGCTGGTGGCCGTCCTGATCCTCGTGCTCGGCACCTCGGCCGCCGGCGTGCTCGGCCAGCTCACCCGGCGGGCGCTCTCCGAGGCGGGGGTGAGGCGGACCGGCGGGATAGCCTCCGCCGTGCGCTTCGCGGTGATCTTCGTGGCCGCGGTGCTCGCCGCGGGCGTGCTGGGTATAGAGGCCACCATCCTGATCGTGGTTACGGTGGTGGCGCTCGGCGGGGTGGTGCTGACGACCTCCCTGGCGCTGGGGCTGGGCCTCAGGCGCATCTCGGAGAACGTCGCCGCCAAGCGCTACATCACGGAAGGCATCGCGGAGGGCGACGAGATAAGCGTGGGGGGCGTCTCGGGCCGGGTGGAGCGGATAGGCTACGCGATGACGACCCTGCGCGACCCCGCGAGCGGGAGGGTCTACCTGATCCCGAACTCGCGCTTTCTCGAGCATACGGTGGAGAAGGCGCCGGAGGAGTGAGGCCCGGCGTCTTCCTGCTATGATGCCTGCTGTTACGGGGGTTGTGCGGGCAAGGAGGGTTGCATGAACCTGGACTTTACGGCCGAGCAGCTGCGCTGGCGGGATCTGGCGCGCGAGTTTGCCCGGGAGGAGGTGGCGCCCCAGGCGGCGCGGCTGGACAGGGAGCAGCGCTTCCCGTACGACATCGTCGCCAGGATGGCGGACCTCGGGCTCATGGGACTCACCGTCCCCAAGGAGTACGGGGGGAGCGGGGGGGACTTCGTCGGCTACTGCATGGCGCTGGAGGAGGTCTCGCGCGCCGACACCTCGGTCGGGATCACGATGGAGGCCCACGTCTCTCTGGGCTGCGCCCCGTTCGTGGCCTACGGGACGGAGGAGCAGAAGGAGCGGTATCTGGGCGAGGTGATCCGGGGCGGCAGGCGGCTCTGGGCCTTCGGGCTGACGGAGGAGGAGGCGGGCACGGACGCCGCCGGGACCCGGACCACCGCCCGGCTCGAGGACGGCTGCTGGGTGATAAACGGCTCGAAGAAGTGGATCACGAACTCCGGCACGGACATCACGGCGGGCGTGACGATCATCGCCCGCACCGGGGAGCGCGAGGACGGCCGCCCGGAGCTCACCGCGATCATCGTCCCGCAGGATACCCCGGGATACACGAGGGGCCCCGGCTACGAGAAGACCGGCTGGCGGGCCTCGGACCAGCGCCCGCTGTACTTCGAGGACTGCCGGGTGCCCGCGGAGAACACGCTGGGCGAGCGGGGCAGGGGGTTCCGCCAGTTCCTCGCCACGCTCGACGGCGGGCGGGTCGCCGTGGGGGCCCTCTCGGTCGGGCTCGCCCAGGCGTGCCTGGACGAGGCGCTCCGGCGCGCGAAGGAGCGCCGGCAGTTCGGGCGCGCCATAGGGGAGTTCCAGGCTATACAGTTCAAGCTGGCGGACATGGCGATGGAGATAGAGCTGGCGCGCAACATGGTGCTCAAGGCCGCCTGGCTCAAGGACATGGGCCGCCCCTTCTCCCGTGAGGCGAGCATGGCCAAGGTCTTCGCCTCGGAGACGGCCAAGCGGGCCGCCGACCAGGCGGTCCAGATCTGGGGCGGCGAGGGCTTTATGGAGACGAACGCCGTGGCCCGCTACTGGCGGCAGGTGAAGATCAACGAGATCGGCGAGGGCACCTCCGAGATAAACCGCCAGATCATCGCCCGCTCCCTCCTCTCCGAGGGGGCCTCCCCGTGAGCCTCTACGCCCTGAACCTCTTCGACCTGGCGGAGAACGACCTCTACCTGCGGTACTCCCGCCGCTCGGCGCAGGCGGTGGCCAGGCACGGCGGCAGGGTGGTGGCTCTCGGACGGTTTGCCGGCGACGCGGGGAGCGACCCGGGCGTCGCTCCCCGCCGCGTGATGATCCTGGTGGAATGGCCCTCGCGCGAGGCCTTCAGCGCCTTTCTGGAAGACCCGGAGAACGCAGACCTCCACCCCCTGCGCGAGGGCGGCACGCAGAACTACCTCTGGTGGACCTACGAGCGGCTGGAGGACCTGCGGCCCATCTTCCGCGGCCGCCGGAGGGGCGGCTTGTAGAAGCGGTGGACCCGGGGGCGGCGGCTGTGTCCCGCGATCCCTCCCACACCCCCGTTACCTCCAGGGGATACAGCTCGGGGTCATAGACTCGAGCGAGCAGGTCGTCGTCCCGCCCTGTCCGGCAGACGGCGGGGATGACGGCGGCCAGCAGCCCGGACGGCCCGGTAGCGGGGGCCAGACCGTCGGGGGCGACACCGGCGACGTGGGCGGGGTCTTCTCCGGCCTCACCCTCGGCGACTGCAGCAACATAATCCAGAACAGCGGCAACGCCAGCATCTCCACGGTCCAGTACTGCCAGGAGGTGGTCAACAACATAACCAACGACTACGGCGGCGGGCAGCCGGGCGTCCCCGGCGAGCCCGAGACCGGAGACGGCGGCGACGGCCTCGCCGTTCCCGGCTCCGGCGGCGAGGGCGGCGAGGCGACCGGCCCCTACCCCGAGGGGTCCGGCGCTGCGTCCGAGCAGTACGCGGGCGAGGCGGCCAGCCAGTACGCCGGCGGGGAGGGGGCCTACGGCGGTCTCACCGAGCTCCCCGACACCGGCGGCTCCGGTCTGCTCGCGCTCGGGGCGGCGCTCGCGCTGGTGGCGGGCGGTCTGCTCGCCGGACGGCTCGTGCGCTAGGGCCTTCCGGCGCGCCACGGTGAGGGAGGGCTCCTCTCTCCGGGGCCCTCCCTTTTCGCTGCGGGCGGGGTGGTCGTGGGGCGGGTAAAATGCCCCCGGGACAGGTGGCCGGAGAGAGGAGGAGGGTGCACGATGGCCCCGGACGACTTCTGGGCTTCGCTTACCTCCCGGATGCCCCGGAGGCTGGACTACGAGACGCTCTACGAGGGCTTTTCCTGGGATCTTCCGCGCCCGTACAACATCGGGACCGACGTCTGCGACCGGCACGCTTGGGAGCCGGGGAGGCTCGCCCTCATCCACGACCGGGGCGACGGGACGGCCGAGAAGTGGACCTTCCGGGAGCTCAAGCTCGCCTCGGACCGCTTCGCCAACGCGCTGCGGGGGCTCGGGGTGGAGCGCGGCGACCGGGTGGCCGTGCTGCTCTCGCAGACGCCGCAGCTGCCGGTGGCGCACATCGCCGTCTACAAGCTCGGCGCCGTCACCGTCCCCCTTTTCGCGCTCTTCGGGGAGGACGCGCTGCGCTTCCGGCTCTCCGACAGCGGGGCCCGGGTGATCGTAACCGACGAGGAGCACTTCGAGGTGGCCGCGTCGCTGCGCGAGGAGCTTGAGGAGCTGGAGCACGTCGTGCTCACGGGGGGCGGGCGCGCCGGGGCTCTGGGCTTCGACGACCTGGTCCGGGAGGCCTCTCCCTTCTTCCGGCCGGTCGAGACGGGCCCGGACGACCCGGCGATCATCATCTACACCTCGGGGACGACTGGGTCTCCCAAGGGGGCGCTGCACGGGCACAGGATCCTGCTCGGGCACCTGCCCGGGGTGAGCCTGCCGCACGACCTCGCGCCGCGCCGGGGGGACCTGTTCTGGACCCCGGCGGACTGGGCCTGGATCGGGGGGCTCTTCGACGTGCTGTTCCCCGCGCTGCACTGGGGGCTGCCGGTGCTCTCCTGCAGGATGCGGCGGTTCGACCCGGAGCGGGCGTTCGACCTGATGGAGCGCTGGGGCGTGCGCAACGTCTTTCTGCCGCCCACGGCGCTCAAGATGATGCGGGCCGTGGGCTCGCCGCGCAGCCGCTGGCGCCTGGAGCTCGAGACTCTGGCCTGCGGCGGCGAGCCGCTCGGCGAGGAGTCGCTGGCGTGGGCCAGGGAAGAGCTCGGGCTCCCCATAAACGAGTTCTACGGCCAGACCGAGTGCAACCTCGTGCTCTCCAACTGCTCGGCCATCATGCCCATAAAGCCCGGTTCCATGGGCCGGCCGGTGCCGGGGCACAGGGTGGCGATCATCGACGCGGAGGGGAGGGAGCTCCCGCCCGGCGAGGTGGGGGAGGTGGCCGTCCTGCGGCCGGATCCCGTCATGATGCTCGGTTACTGGAACAACGAGCGGGCCACCGAGGCGAAGTTCGTCGGCGATTGGCTCAGGACCGGGGATCTCGCCGCCCGCGATGGGGAGGGGTACTTCCGCTTCGTGGGGCGGGACGACGATGTGATCACCTCCTCCGGCTACCGCATAGGGCCGGCCGAGATCGAGGAGACCCTCGTCAAGCACCCCCGGGTGCTGATGGCCGCGGCGGTGGGCAGGCCGGACCCGGTGCGCGGGGAGGTGGTGAAGGCGTTCGTGGTCCTCAGGGAGGGGGAGGGCGACGAGGCGCTGGCCGAGGAGCTGAAGGAGCTGGTCCGCAGGAGGCTTGGGGCGCACGAGTACCCGCGGGAGGTGGAGTTCGTCCCCGAGCTGCCGCTGACGGCGACCGGCAAGATCCGGCGCAACGTCCTGCGCGCCCGCGAGAGGGAGAGGGTGAGAAGACCGTGAGCAAGCTTCGCAGCATGGTGGACCCGAGAAGCGACGCCTTCCGCCGCAACCGGGAGGACTTCGAGCGGCTCGTGGCGGAGCTCAGGGAGCGCTCGGCGGAGGCCCGCCGGGGCGGGAGCGAGCGGGCCCGCAAGCGGCACACGGAGCGCGGCAAGCTCCTGGTGCGCGACAGGATCGAGCTGCTCCTCGACCCCGGCACCGCGTTTCTGGAGCTCTCCCCGCTGGCCGCCCACGGGATGTACGGCGGAGAGGTTCCCGCCGCCGGCATCGTCACCGGGGTCGGGCGGGTCTCGGGGGTGGAGTGCGTGATCGTGGCCAACGACGCCACGGTGAAGGGCGGCACCTACTACCCCATGACCGTCAAGAAGCACCTCCGGGCGCAGGAGATCGCCGAGCAGAACCACCTCCCCTGCATCTACCTGGTCGACTCGGGCGGGGCCTACCTCCCCCTGCAGGACGAGGTCTTCCCCGACCGCGACCACTTCGGCCGCATCTTCTACAACCAGGCGCGCATGAGCGCGAAGGGGATACCCCAGATCGCCGCCGTGATGGGCAGCTGCACCGCGGGCGGGGCCTACGTCCCGGCGATGAGCGACGAGGTCGTCATCGTGAAGGAGCAGGGGACGATCTTCCTCGGCGGCCCGCCGCTGGTGAAGGCGGCGACCGGCGAGGCGGTGACGGCCGAGGAGCTCGGCGGGGCGGACGTGCACACCCGCCTCTCCGGGGTCGCCGACCACTTCGCGGAGAACGACGAGCACGCCATCGCGCTCGTGCGCCAGATCGTCTCCAACCTGAACCGCGAGAAGCGCGTCCCCTGGACGGTGGAGGAGCCGGAGGACCCCCTCTACGACCCCGAGGAGCTCTACGGGGTGGTCTCCCCGGACTACCGCCAGGGCTACGACGTGCGCGAGGTCATAGCCCGCGTGGTGGACGCCAGCTACCTGCACGAGTTCAAGCCCCGCTACGGGGAGACGCTGGTCTGCGGGTTCGCCAGGATCATGGGCCACCCCGTGGGCATCCTGGCCAACAACGGCATCCTCTTCTCCGAGAGCGCCCTGAAGGGGGCGCACTTTATAGAGCTGTGCTGCTCGCGGGGGGTGCCGCTGGTGTTCCTGCAGAACATAACCGGCTTTATGGTCGGGAAGAAGTACGAGAACGAGGGCATCGCCAAGCACGGGGCGAAGCTGGTGACGGCGGTGGCGTGCGCCAGCGTCCCGAAGTTCACCGTGATCATCGGGGGCTCCTTCGGGGCGGGCAACTACGGTATGTGCGGCCGGGCCTACTCCCCGCGCTTTCTCTGGATGTGGCCGAACGCCCGCATCAGCGTGATGGGCGGCCAGCAGGCCGCCAACGTCCTCCTGACGGTGCAGGAGGACAACCTGCGGCGGGAGGGCAGGGAGATGAGCGAGGAGGAGCGGGAGGAGTTCCGCCGGCCCATCCTGGAGAAGTACGAGCGGGAGGGCAACCCTTACTACTCGACGGCCCGGCTGTGGGACGACGGGATCATCGACCCGGCGGACACGCGGATGGTGCTGGCCCTGGGCCTCTCGGCGGCCGCCAACGCCCCGCTGCGGGAGACGACCTTCGGCGTGTTCAGGATGTAGGGTTGATATTCTTGCCGGTATGGGTGGTCCGGAGATCAGGCGAAGGGAGGTTCCTCGGGATGTGTGGCGGGGTCGTGCGCTGGGGGCGCCATGAGCTTCGGTAAGCTGCTCGTCGCGAACCGGGGCGAGATAGCGGTCCGTATCTTCCGGGCCTGCAGGGAGCTCGGGATAAGGACGGTCGCGGTCTACTCGGAGGCGGACGAGGGGTCCATGCACCGGCGGATGGCCGACGAGGCGTACCCGATAGGGCCGGCTCCCGCCTCCGAGAGCTACCTGAACATCGAGCGCCTCGTAGAGGTCATACTGGAGTCCGGGGCCGAGGCCGTGCACCCCGGCTACGGCTTTCTGGCCGAGAGCGCGGCCTTCGCCCGGGCCGTGCGGGAGGCGGGGGCGGTCTGGGTGGGGCCCCCGCCGGAGGCCATGGAGGCGATGGCGCTAAAGGTGCGGGCCAAGGAGATAGCCCGCCGCGCCGGGGTGCCCACGGTCCCCGGCTACGACGGCGAGGACGCCTCCGAGGAGCGGCTCGCGGCCGAGGCGCGGAGGATAGGCTACCCGGTGCTCATCAAGGCGAGCGCGGGCGGCGGCGGGCGGGGGATGCGGGCCGTGGCGCGGCCCCAGGACTTTCTGGAGGCGGTGCGGGCGGCCCGGCGGGAGGCGCTCTCCGCCTTCGGGGACGGCTCGGTGTTCCTGGAGAAGTTCATAGAGCACCCGCGCCACATAGAGGTCCAGGTCATCGGGGACGAGTACGGCAAGGTGCTCCACCTCTTCGAGCGGGAGTGCTCCATCCAGCGCAGGCACCAGAAGGTCATCGAGGAGGCCCCCTCCCCTGCGCTCGAGCCCGAGCTGCGGGAGGAGATCTGCTCCGCCGCCGTCCGGCTCGCCAGGGAGGCGGGCTACCGCAACGCGGGCACCGTCGAGTTTTTGCTCGACGGGGAGGCCTTCTACTTCCTGGAGATGAACGCCAGGCTGCAGGTCGAGCACCCGGTGACCGAGATGGTCACCAGCACCGACCTCGTGCAGCTCCAGCTCGCCGTGGCGGCGGGGGAGCCGCTGCCGCTCTCCCAGGAGGCGCTCTCCTTCCGCGGGCACGCGATAGAGGCCAGGATCTACGCCGAGGGCGAGGGCGGGCTCCCGGCGGGCGGGAGGCTGCTGCTCTTCGCCCCGCCCGAAGGGCCCGGCATCCGCAACGACGTCGGGGTCGAGAGCGGCGACCAGGTGCCGGTGCACTACGACCCCATGATCTCCAAGCTCATCGTCTTCGCCCCTACCCGCCGGATGGCCGTCCGGCGGCTCCGCCGGGCGCTGGAGGACTACACGGTGCTCGGGGTGCCGACGAACCTGCCGCTCCTGCGGCGGATAGCCGAGAACGCCGCCTTCGAGGCCGGGGAGACCACCACGGACTTTCTGGAGCGCCACCGGCTCGCGGAGCCGCCGGTGGAGATACCCGTCCCCGAAGAGGCGGTGATGCTCGCCGCCGCCGGGGAGCTGGCCTCCTGCGGCCGGGGGGACGACCCCTTCGCCGCCGGCCCCTGGAGGCACCTCGGCTCGGTGCGGCTCCGCTACCGCACGGGGGACTCCTGGCACCGGGTGGAGGCCGAGCGCCTCGGCGGGCGGCGGTTCCGGCTCGTCCAGGGCGGGGAGGAGGCCGAGGTCGAGGTGCTCGCCTTCCGCAACGGGGAGCTGCACGCCACCGTGGACGGCCGCCCGGTGCGCGCCGGGATCGCGCTGGAGGACGGGGCCGTCCGGGTCTCGCTCGGGGGGACGGTCTACGAGCTCTTCCGCCCCCGGCCGCCCGAGGTGGACGAGGCGGGCGGCGCCGCGGCGGAGGCGGCGGGGCTCGTCGCGCCCATGCCCGGGACGGTGGTAAAGGTGGTGGCCGAGGAGGGGCAGAGGGTAGAGGAGGGGCAGCCGCTGCTCGTCCTCGAGGCGATGAAGATGGAGCAGCCCGTCACCGCCCCGCACGCCGGCGTCGTCCGCTCCCTGCCCTACAAGGAGGGGGACCTCGTGCCCGGCGGGGCCGTCCTCGCCGAGATCGAACGCGAGGATTGACCGGGACGGGGCGCTCTGCTAGCGTGCCTGCGGAAGGGAAGAGAGGAGGTCTTGGCGCATGGTGAGGGTTCCCGATCCCGGCAGGCTCGTGGAGATCGCCCGCAGCTCCTTCGGGCTGCGGCTCGGGGAGGAGGAGGCGCGCTCGTTCGCCGGCCTCATGGAGGCCTCCATCGCCTCCTACCGGCGGCTGGACCAGCTGGCCGAGCCCTCCCTCCCGGTGAAGTACCCGCGCACCGGCGGGCGCCGGCCCGAGCCGGAGGAGAACCCCCTCAACGCCTGGTACTACCGCTGCTCCATAAAGGGCGCGGGGGAGGGGCCGCTCGCGGGCAAGCGGGTGGCCGTGAAGGACAACGTCGCGGTCGCCGGAGTGCCGATGATGAACGGTTCGGCCACCCTCGAGGGCTACGTGCCCGAGTTCGACGCCACCATCGTCACCCGCATCCTCGACGCTGGGGGCGAGATCTCGGGCAAGGCCGTCTGCGAGCACCTGTGCTTCTCGGGCGGCAGCCACACCTCCGACACCGGCCCCGTGCTCAACCCTCACGACCGCACGCGCTCGGCCGGGGGCTCCTCCAGCGGCAGCGCGGCGCTGGTGGCCGCGGGGGAGGTGGAGATGGCCATCGGCGGGGACCAGGGCGGCTCCATCCGCATCCCCTCCTGCTGGTGCGGGACCTACGGCCTCAAGCCCACCTACGGGCTCGTCCCCTACACCGGCGTCTTCCCCATAGAGCTCACCCTCGACCACGTCGGGCCAATCGCCGCGAGCGTCTCCGACGTAGCGCTGCTGCTCTCGGCGATAGCCGGGGAGGACGGGCTCGACCCGCGCCAGAGGGAGGTGCGGGTCGGGGACTACCAGAACGCGCTCGAGCGGGGCGTGGAGGGGGTGAGGATAGGCGTCGTCGCGGAGGGCTTCTCCCTGCCCTCCCTCTCCGAGGAGGACGTGGACGAGACCGTGCGGCGGGCCGCGGACACCTTCCGGGAGCTCGGGGCGGAGGTGCAGGAGGTCTCCATCCCCCTGCACCGCGACGGGATCCACATCTGGAACGCCATAGCCATCGAGGGGGCCACCGAGCTCATGGTGCGCGGCAACGGCATGGGGACGAACTGGGAGGGGCACTACTCCACCTCGCTGCTCGACGCCTACTGGCGGGGCCGCACCGCGCTCGCCGGCGAGCTCTCCGAGACCGTAAAGCTCACCATGCTCACCGGGCAGTACATGCGCGAGGCCTACGGCGGCCGCTACTACGCCAGGGCCCGGAACCTCGCCCGCCGGCTGCGGGCGGCCTACGACGCGGCGCTGGAGCGGGCGGACCTCCTGCTCATGCCGACGCTGCCCATGAAGGCCACCAAGATCCCCGCCCCCGACGCCCCGCGCGAGGAGGTCGTCGCCCGGGCGCTGGAGATGATCCCCAACACCTGCCCCTTCGACGTGAGCGGGCACCCCGCCATGAACGTCCCCTGCGGGACCTCGGAGGGGCTTCCGGTGGGGATGATGCTCGTGGGCAGAAAGTGGGACGAGGAGACCGTGCTGCGGGCCGCCCGCGCCTTCGAGAAGACGGGCGCCTACAGGGCTTTATAAAAATAAGGACCGGGATCCGATAATTATGGATAATTAGGATGTCGGGCTGCTCATTGTTTTAAGGAGGCATCCATCGCTGCACTGCCGAAGGACAACAGGCCGGGCAACTCTGTTCTTGATCAGCTGCGCGCTCTGATCGTTGAGGGTGAATACGGTCCTGGAGAGAGGCTCATCGAGGAGCAGCTTGCCGAGAGGCTCAAGGTAAGCAGGACCCCCATACGACAGGCGCTCACGAGGCTTGAGGCCGAAGGGCTCGTGGAGATCATCCCCAACAAAGGCGCCATGGTCTGCTCTTTCAGCATCGATGATGTCTGGGATATCTACGATCTTCGGGCCGTCCTGGAGGGCTACGCAGCCCGGCGCGCCGCCAGCAAGATAAGCTCAAACGAGCTTCAGTACTTGGAAAAGCTTGCCGGCGAGATGGAGAGAATCATCGGTGTCTTCTCGGACCACGAGGAAGAAACACGCAAGCTCGTGTCGCTAAACAACGAATTTCACGGCACCATAGTCGTTGCCAGCCGCAATAGAAGGCTTGAACGCCTCGTTCAGAGTACTGTCCAGTTACCCCTCGTTTTCAAAGCTTTCTTCTGGTACGGACCACACGAACGGATGATCTCCAACCACTACCATCGACAGATCCTGAAGGCCCTTAGATCCGGCGAAGCCGAAAGAGCAGAGATCCTCATGCGCGAGCACGTCTACGAGGGCCGGGATCTCGTGATCCAGGCCCTCAGAGAAGAAGCACGGTAGAACAGCCCGTCATAGCGGCGCCTACACACTGCTGTATACAAAAAAATGGACACCTTTGTAGCCGCCCTCTAAACACTCGATAACACTCGATATTTAAGGCGAAATCCAGAAAAATTGCTGATAACTCTTGACACGAAATTTGAATCAATCTAGGATTTGTATACAAAAGTGAGGAAAGCAACGCAGGGTGAGTGGATGGAAAGGAGGATGGTGGGAGCTGTTGTGGGAGTACGATCACCGGTTCGTGGAGGGAGGAAGCGGCGCAGAGGAAGGTAAGGTTGGTAAAGCCCTTTGGGCGAGAGGTTGTTCCGCTGTGGGATATATGGTGTCTGCTGTCAGTGAATAAGGAATAAGTGAGTGGACTAACTAACTCGGAAAAGGAGTGTGAGTCGTAAATGCCGGATGTTGTGGGGTATCGGGCGAAGATGGGCGTTATCGTACCGTCGACCAACACGGTTGTTGAGCACGATTACAGTGCCATGCGGCCGCATGGCATAACTTTCCACACGGGGCGGGCGTACATCCCAGAGCCCGACATAGACTCGGATGTCAGTTTTGAGGATCTGCTCCAAGCCATAAGGGAAGGCCAAGGACCGGCCATCAGGGACGTCCTGACGTGCAAGCCGGACTACATAATCATGGGCATGTCTGCCGAGACCTTTTGGGGTGGAGCAGAGGGCAACCAGAAGTTCGAGGCGGAGATCAAGGAGCAGACTGGCCTGGGGGTGACCACGGGAGCGACCGCATGCAGGGAGGCCCTGGCTCTGTTCGGAGCGCGGAGGATCGCCTTCGTGAGCCCGTACCCGCCGGTGGGTAATGAGGCGGTGACCAAGTTCTTCAAGGACCACGGCTACGAGGTAGTGCGATTCAGGGGACTGGCCGCTCCCTCGGCTACCGCCATGGCGGCGATTTCGGAGGGCGAGCTGGTCGACACGCTGCGGGAACTCGACGGCCCGGACGTGGATGCCATAGTTCAGGTGGGGACCAACCTGTCGATGGTACGCTTGGCCGATGCGGCTGAGCGCTGGCTGCAAAAGCCCGTTATAGCCATCAACGCCGCCTGCGTATGGCATGCGCTGCGGGCGAACGGATTCGACGACAGGCTTGAAGGCTTTGGGTCTCTGCTCAGAGAGCACTAGGAGAGTCTGAACGTTCGACGAAGCGCCGGGGACCGGAATGTTTCACCGGCAGAGGGGAAGACTAGGAGGAGTAGAGATGACCAACCAGCCAGGGGAAACGACCACCACACGCCCGGAGGTTGTCTCCACGCAGGTCCCGGAGGGTAGAGAGGCTCCCAACGATCAGGCCGCGCTGAGCTACATCTGGCAACCTCTGTCCATAGGGCCTATGCGAGTCAAGCACCGCATCATGGTGCCTGCTAGGGTGCTGAACTACAGTCGGGACGGCATAATCAGCGAGCGACACATCGCGACCTATCGCGAGCTAGCCATGGGTGGCGCTTCGCTAATTGTCACCGAGCAGCACGCGGCCCACCCAATCAGCAAGGGTTCCTTCTACATGCCCTGCACCGCCTGGGAGAAGCAGGCCATTCCGCAGTTTGAGAAGTTCGCCAATGCGGTGCACGAATACGATTGCAGGGGCGTCGTTCAGCTGTTCGGTACCGGTGTACACGACCGGGGTACGATGATGATAGACGAGTGGCACCCGCTGTGGGGCGTCTCCCGCATACCTTCGATTGTTCACAATGAGGTGCCCATGGAGATGGGTAAGGAGCATATCAAGGAGATCGTGGAGGGCTTCGGAGATTCAGCTCTCAACGTGAAGGTCAGTGGTCTCGACGGGGTTGAGGTGCATGGGGCGCACGGCTACCTCATCGGGCAGTTTTTGAGCCCGACGTACAACAAACGGACCGACGAGTACGGGGGCTCCGTCAAGAACCGCTGCCGGATTGCGGTGGAGATTGGCCAGGCGATTCGAGAGCGGGTAGGTGGAGACATAGCGGTGGGCATCCGGCTCTCTTTCGACGAGTTTTTGGGACCCGCGGGCATCACGCCTGATCAGGCTGAGGAGCAGCTGGAGATCCTAGCCGGAACCGGACTCTACGACTACTTCAGCATCTCGGGCGGCAGTTACCACACATTGCACATAGCCGTCGCTCCGATGAGCGTGGACGACGGGCACATGATCTCTTTCGCCAAGCGGGCGAAGGAGATCGTCGGCGAGCGGGCCAAGATCTTCACTGTGGGGCGCATCCGCGAGTTGCGTATGGCGGAGGAGGCGATCTCGAGCGGAGCGGCCGACATGGTCGCCATGGGAAGAGCTCATCTCGCCGACCCCCACCTGGTGCGCAAGACCAGAGAGGGCCGCGAGCACGAGATAATCAAATGCGTCGGCGTAAACGAGTGCATAGGGCGTCTCTTCGACCAGCGCGAAGTCATCTGCATGATGAATCCCGTGACCGGCCGCGAGCGGCAGTGGGGTCACGGGACGTTGCAGCCCGTTGGTGAGCGGGAGAGCAAGAGCATTGTGGTTGTCGGCGGTGGGCCAGCGGGGATGAAGGTAGCCGAGGTGGCTGCGAGGCGCGGCCACCGAGTCGTTTTGATTGAGAGAGAAAACGAGCTTGGTGACCACCTGAACCTCATCAAGCGCTTGCCTACCAGGGAGAACTGGGAGATCGCAGTCGATAACCTGCGACGCGCGGTCGAAAACGCGGGCGTGGAAGTCCGCCTAGGCGTGACCGCGACTAAGGACCTCCTGCAGAGCGAGGCGCCGGATGCCGTGGTGGTAGCGACGGGCTCGCGCTACGACATCAGCGGCCTCAGCGCGTACCGGCCTGATCGCGACGGCATACCGGGTTCCGATCAAGAGAACGTCCTGGACGTCAAGAGTGCGATCGATAGGGCACTGGAGGACCCCGAGTCGCTGGGTCGAAGAGTAGTCATCGTGGACGAGACAGCCGGATATCTGCCCTTGGGGCTGGCCGAGATCCTCGGTCGTGCCGGCGCCGACGTGGAGATCATCACCCCTCAGATGTTCGTTGGACAGGAAACCTTCCGACACCTGGAGATGCCCTATCTTTTCCCAAGGCTCAAGGAGCTAGGCGTGAGGTTCACCCCGCAGCATTTCGTGGAGTCGATCGACGGAGATACAGTACACGCGTACGGGCTGTGGGGCAGCGAGCAGCGCACGATTGGGGGAGTGGACGCCGTCGTCCTCTCGCTCTACCAGGTGGCCAACGACGAGCTATACCATGAGCTGCGCGGTGCCTTCCCGGAGGTTCACCGCGTCGGCGACGCCGTGGCCCCGCGGCGGACGGCGGCGGTAATCTACGAAGGCGAGAAGTTGGGACGGGAGATCTAGGGTTATCGTGAAGGGGATTGCCGGATGTCTGATGAAGAATTCTACGGTATCTAGCCGCGGGAGAGCATGGCGCTCCCGGAGGTGGCAAGCTGTTGTTCGAGACCAACAGGAGGGACATGAAGAGGAGGACATGACTTGACCGAAGAGCGAAGCGGACCCCGATCCCTCGAAGGGGTACGGGTTGTGGAGATGGGCAGCCTGCTTGCCGGGCCGTTCTGCGGCCAGCTACTGGGAGACTTCGGGGCAGAGGTCATAAAGGTCGAGCCGCCGGGAAAGGGCGACCCCATGCGCGAATGGGGTAGGCACCGCAAGAACGGCCGCACGCTCTGGTGGCCGATCATCGCTCGCAACAAGAAGTCGGTGACCCTGAACTTGAGAGAGGCTGAGGGGCAAGAGCTTGCCAGGAAGCTTGTCTCCAAGGCCGATGTCTTGGTCGAGAACTTCAGGCCGGGCACCATGGAGAGGTGGGGGCTCGGTTATGACAAGCTGAGGCAGCTGAATCCCGGTCTGGTAATGGTTCGTGTCTCGGGCTTTGGTCAGACGGGACCCTACAAGGATCAGGCCGGCTTCGGCGCCATCGGTGAGGCGATGGGGGGAATCCGCCACATTACCGGCTTTCCCGACAGGCCGCCGCCGAGGGTCGGCATCAGCCTCGGGGATTCCTTGGCCGCCACGTTCGGTACTCTGGGGGCCCTGGCGGCGCTCTATCATCGTGAGGCAAACGGCGGCAAGGGACAGGTGGTCGACGTCGGGATCTACGAGGCCGTGTTTGCCCTTATGGAGAGCACGATCCCCGAATACGTGCTGACCGGCCATGTTCGAGGGCGTACGGGCACGGTTCTGCCCTTCGTGGCCCCCTCCAACATCTACCCCACCCGAGATGGGGACTACGTTCTCATAGCAGGGAACGCCGACACGGTGTTCAGGAGGCTGGCCAAGGCGCTCGGGCATCCGGAATGGGCTGACGACCCCCGGTACGCCACGCACCACGCCAGAGGGGAGAACATGGAGGAGCTGGACGAGATGATCTCTGCGTGGACCAGGGAGCGCACCGGCCAGGAAATTCTGGAGACGATGAGGGAGGCAGGTGTTCCCGCCGGAAAGGTGTACACCGCCAAGGACATGGTAGAAGATCCGCACTATGCGGCGCGCGAAAACATAGTTACCGTCGAAGACCAGCACTTAGGGCCTTTCCCGATGCAGAACGTGATACCGCGCCTTACCGAGACTCCGGGGGAGATCAGGTGGACCGGTCCTGATCTTGGGCAGCACAACACCGAGATTTATTGTGGGCTCCTCGATCTTAGCGAAGATGATCTCCGGGAGTTGAAGGGGCGAGGGGTTATCTGATGCGTGTCGAAGTAGTCGATGTCGGTCCTCGGGACGGTCTACAGAACGAAGAAAAGATCCTCTCCCCCGAGGCGCGGGCCGAGCTCTGCGACCGGCTCGCCGAGGCGGGGCTGCGCAGGATGGAGGCCGCGAGCTTCGTCAACCCAAGGCTCGTGCCCCAGATGGCCGGTGCCGAGGAGGTCATGGCCGCGCTGAACCGGAGGCCGGGGGTGTCCTACGCGGGGCTGGTCCTGAACGAGAGGGGCTACGAGCGCGCGGTTGCCGCGGGGGTTGACGAGGTGCGCTACGCCTTTCCGGTGACTGACTCCTTCGCCCGACGCAACCAGAACACCACCGCCGGGGAGGCGGCAGGGCTCGCGGCCCGGCTCGTGGAGCGGGCGCGGCTCGACGGGGTGCGGATCTCGGTCACCCTCAGCGTGGCCTTCGGCTGTCCCTTCGAGGGGCGGGTGGAGCCGGAGAGGGTGCTGGGCTTCGCCCGGCGGGTGGCCGAGGCTCCTCCGGACGAACTCATCCTGGCTGACACCATCGGCGTTGGGGTACCGAGCCAGGTGGAGGAGCTGGTCGGTGGGGTGGGGGAGCTCGGCGTCACCGTGGGGTGCCACTTCCACGACACCCGCAACACCGGGCTCGCCAACGCCGTTGCGGCCATAGGGGCTGGTGCCGCCGTGCTCGACGCTTCGGTGGGGGGCACGGGCGGCTGCCCGTTCGCGCCGCGTGCGACGGGCAACATCGCCACCGAAGACCTCGTCTACCTGCTGCACGGGATGGGGCACGAGACCGGCATAGACCTCGGCTCGCTCATCGGCGTCGCCGAGTGGCTCTCCGGGCAGCTCGGGAAGGAGCTTCCGGGAAGGGTCTACAAGGCTGGAGTGTTCGAGCCCGTGGCCAAATGAGGTCCCAACAAGCGCGTCTAGAGGAAAGGAGGAGTCTCAGTTGGCATATAACGTAGCTGTAGACGTGGGAGGTACCTTTACCGACGTCCTCGTGTTCAACGAGGAGAGCGGAGAACTGATCGAAGACAAGGTTCTCTCCACCCCCGACGACCCATCCCGGGGCGTTGTCGAGGGAATCACGGCTGCCTGCCAGAAAGCAGGCATCTCTTTCTCTGACCTGCACCTCCTCTTCCACGGCACTACGGTCGTAACAAACATGATACTTACAAACACGGGGTCGCGGGTTGGTCTGTTGACGACCCGTGGGCACGAGCAGATCCTCCATCTTGCCCGCGCCTGGACCCCGGGGCCCCTGTACGGCTGGATGGCACTCGTCAAGCCTGATCCGCCCGCAGATCCATCAGACACCGTGGGAATCTCCGAGCGCATAGGCGCCACTGGAGAGGTTATCCAGGAGCTCGATGAGGAAGAGGTTCGCAAAGCCGTAAGGCTTCTGGTCGACAGGGGAGTGGAGTCGCTCGCAATAGGTTTCCTCAACTCCTACGTCAATCCCGCGCACGAGATGAGGGCCCGCGAGATAGCCCGGGAGATGTTCCCAGACCTCTCGGTTTCCATATCCTCAGATGCAGGCCAGGAATACGGTGAGTACGAGCGTACGCTGACCACCGTTGTGAACACCGCCGTCCAGCCCCGGACCGTGCTTTACATGAAGAACTTCGAGTCCTCGATAAGAGATCGAAAGTTCGGAGGCTCTCTGAGCATAGTGCGTTCTGACGGAGGGGCGATGAGCACGGAGGCGGTCGCGGAGCGGCCGATACAGATCTCGCTCTCCGGACCGTCGGGCGGCGTGACGGGGTCCGCTTATCTCGCCAGGACCATAGGCATACCAGATGTTCTGACCTTTGATATGGGGGGCACGTCTACGGATGTCTCGCTGGTGCTCGGGGGAGAGACCCCGCTGCGGCGCGAGATCCAGCTCGGATACTTCCAGTTCAAGGTTCCCGCCGTGGACGTGCACAGCGTGGGTGCGGGCGGTGGATCTATAGCCTTCGTGTCTACCAGCGGCGCTTTGCAGGTGGGCCCGGCCAGCGCAGGCGCCGATCCCGGTCCCGCCTGTTATGGGCGCGGCGGAGAGGATCCAACCGT
>Ga0068704_100155_pt1 | contig 33690 bp, 38 predicted proteins | sample CeladaPassaD2F12_FD_62225 | JGI IMG/M metagenome (GOLD analysis project Ga0068704, IMG submission 62225) | Cellulose-adapted microbial communities from the Joint BioEnergy Institute, USA - Passage D2F12 | ecosystem: Engineered > Bioreactor > Continuous culture > Unclassified | place: USA, Joint...
CTTGTCTATCTTTTTCCAGCGCTCCCCGATGTCAGGGTTGGAGGGCAAGAAGGCCCTGTCGAAGTCCCTGTGCCGGCCGACGCTGCCGACGATCTTGTCCACCGGGACGGTGCGCATGCCGAGGTAGACCTGCTCGACGGCCCCCAGCGCGCTCTTGACCTCCTCGAAGGAGAGCAGCCGGTTGGAGGCCGGGTCCTTGCGCAAAAAGGCCCCGATGCGCCGCAGGAAGGCCCGCCGCCGGGCGCGGCTGAAGTCCCTGTCGGCGCGCTCCTCTATGTCCATCGCACCACCACCGCAGACAGAGAATCTACACCCCCCGGCGGACGGCCACAAGCTCGTTTCACGCAGGTTTTACAGCTCCACGAAGCGGTGGCCGAAGACGTTGAGCACCTCGGTGTCCTTGCGCCTCAGGGCCCGCGGCTGGCCGGGGCCGTAGAGGTGGACGTGGCCGTGCAGCCACAGGGCGGGCCGGTGCCGGTCGATGAGCCGCAGAAAGGCGCGGAATCCGGTGTGGCAGGGGTCCTTGCGGTCCCCGAGGCCCAGGGGCGGGGAGTGGGTGACGAAGACGGTGGGCGTGGGGCGGCCCAGCAGGGCGCGCCCGCCGATGCGGGCCGAGAGGGCCAGGGACCTCAGCGCCATCTGGCGCTCGGTGTACTGGTTCGGGCCGCCGGAGTAGAGGCGGGAGCCGGAGAGCCCGGCGAGCACGGCGCCTCCGGCGTCCACCACCCGCCCGTCGAGCGGGATGCAGCCCTCGGGGCGCTCGCCGCTCTCCGGGGCCGGGTCGTGGTTGCCGAGCACGTAGTAGACGGGGACGCCGAGGAGGGTGACGATGTACTCCAGGTACTCGAAGGGCAGGTCGCCGCAGGAGATCACCGCCTCCGCCCCGGAGGCGTAGGAGCGGAGGGCGGGGCCGTAGAGCGGCGGCTCCACCCGGTCGCTGACGCACAGCACCCTCATCGCGCTCTCTTTCCCTCCATCCCTACAAAGCATACCCTCTGCCGCCGGGCGGGTAAGAAGCCCCCGTGTGCCGGAGAGCCGGAGGAAGAGAGGAGGCGAGCGCTTTGGCCGGGCCCGAGACGCCGAAGCTGATGGTGGACGTGGTGATCCCCGCCGGGGGCGGGGTCGTGCTGGTGCGCCGGGGGAGCGAGCCCTTCGAGGGGCGGTGGGCGCTTCCGGGCGGGTTCGTGGAGGTGGGGGAGACGGTGGAGAAGGCGGCCGTCCGGGAGGCGGCCGAGGAGACCGGGCTCGCGGTGGAGCTCTCCCGGCTCGTGGGGGTCTACTCGGAGCCGGACCGGGACCCCAGGGGGCACAACGTGAGCGTGGCCTTTCTGGCCCGGCCGGTGGGCGGGGAGCTCGAGGCCTCCAGCGACGCGGCGGAGGTCGCAATCCTCGACCCCCGCTCGGTGGAGCTGGCCTTCGACCACCGGAGGATCATCGCCGACGCCCTCGGGGAGGAGTAGTGGCGCCCCCCGCGGCGGGGTGGTATAGAATCCGGGTGGAGGTCGAGAGGAGGCTCCCCGGATGGGCGACGACCTGGACATCATCTTCTGGGCGGTGGTGGCCGCCCTGGCCTTTATCGGGGAGATCTTCACCGTCTCCTTCTTCCTGCTGTTCTTCTGCGCGGGGGCGCTGGTCGCGCTCGCCCTGGCCGCCGCGGGGCTCGGGGTGGGGCTGCAGGCGGCGGGCTTCGTCGCCGCGACCGTGCTGAGCATGGCCGCGCTGAGGCCGGCGATCGTCAACCGGATCTCGCTGCGGGGCGGCGAGCGGTACGAGCCGCGGGGGGGCATCGCCGGCAGGAGCGGGGTGGTGACCGACCCCATCGAGCCCGGCTCGAGCGGGACGGTGCGCATCGGCAGCGGGGAGTTCTGGAGCGCCCGCGCCGTCTACCCCGGGCAGAGGATCGAGGCCGGGGCGCGGGTGCGCGTCCTGGACACCGACGGGCTTACGGCCCTCGTCGAGCCGCTGGAAGGCGGGGAAGGAGGAGAGAAGCGTTGAGCGTCGGGCTCGTGGTGCTGGGGATAGCGGCGCTGGTGGTGCTGGCCTTCGCCGCGCGCAGCATCAGGATCATCCCGCAGGCGCGGGTCGGGATCGTGCAGCGCCTCGGGCGCTACCACCGGACGGCGGAGAGCGGGCTGACCTTCGTCATCCCGCTGGTGGACAGGATGCTCCCCAAGACGGACCTCAGGGAGCAGGTGGTCTCCTTCCAGCCGCAGGCGGTCATCACCAACGACAACGTGGGGATCCAGATCTCCACCGTGGTCTACTACAGGATAGTGGACCCGCGCGCCGCCGAGTACGAGGTGGCCAACCTCCGGGTGGCGCTGGAGCAGATCACGCAGACGACCCTGCGCAACGTGATCGGGAACCTCACCCTGGACAGGACGCTGGTCTCCCGCGACGAGATCAACGCCAAGCTCCGGACGGTGCTGGACGAGGTGACCGAGCGGTGGGGCGTCCGCATAACCCGGGTGGAGATAAAGGAGATCATCCCTCCCCGGGACATCCAGCAGGCGATGGAGAAGCAGATGCAGGCGGAGCGGGACCGCCGCGCCGCGATCCTGAAGGCCGAGGGGGAGAAGCGCTCGGCGATCCTGAAGGCGGAGGGGGAGAAGGAGTCGGCGATCCTGAGGGCCGAGGGGGAGAGGCGCTCGGCGGTGCTGCGGGCGGAGGGGGAGGCCGAGGCCTACAGGAAGGTGCAGCAGGCCCAGATCGAGATGGCCGCCGCCCTCTTCGCCCGGCTGCACGAGAGCGACCTCTCGCCCGAGGCCCTGCGCTACCTCTACCTGCGCACCCTCCCGGAGCTGGCCAGGGGGGAGGCTAACAAGCTCTTCGTGGTGCCCTCGGAGCTGCAGGAGCTGGCGGGGGTGGCCAGCGTCCTGGCCGGCGGGGCGGCCCGCGACAGCTCCCGAGGGGGGCCGCCCCCTAGGGGCGGGTGACGTCGCGTGAGGTGAACCAGCCCTTCGAGAGCGCCTTCCGCACCGCCTCCCCGCGCGACCCCACGTTGAGCTTGGCGTAGACGTTGGCCAGATGCCGCTTCACGGTGGCCTCGGCCAGGTGCAGCTCGCTCGCCACCTGCCGGTTCGAGAGCCCCCGGGCGACGAGCAGCAGGATCTCCAGCTCCCGCTCGGAGAGCTCGCAGCCCTCGGGCCCCCCGGAGCCCTCGATCAGGCCGCGGGGGACCGCCAGGAGGACGTTGTCGCCGCCGGCGGCCCGCGCCGCCGAGCGCACCGCGGCGAGCAGCTCCTGCAGGGTGGCGTTCTTGGTGACGTAGGCGCGGGCCCCGAGGCGCACCAGCTCGCGGGCGAGCCGGGCCTCGGCGAAGACGGTCACGATGACCGCGCGGGTGTGGGGGCTGGCCTCCGGCAGCCGGACCATCACCTCCCGCGCGTCCATCTCCGGCATCTCCACGTCCAGGATGGCCACGTCGGGCTTGTGGCGCCGGATCTCCTCGAGCGCCGCCCGCCCGTCCTCGGCCTCCCCCACGACCTCGATGTCCCCGCCGGTGAGGAGCATCTCCTTGAGCCCCTGGCGGAACATGGTGTGGTCGTCGGCGAGGACGACCCTTATCTTCCCCTGCCGCTCCACTACTTTCTTCCGAGCGGGATGCGCACCTCCACCCGGGTCCCCTCCCCCGGCGTGGCGAGGAGCCGGAAGTCCCCCCGCAAGAGCTGCGCCCGCTCGCGCATGGAGGAGAGCCCCACCCCCTCCGCCCCCGAGGAGGCGTCGAAGCCCCGGCCGTGGTCCGTCACGGCCGCCCGCACCTCCTCCGGGCCGACCTCGACCTCCAGCACGAGCACCTCGGTGCCGGAGTGGGCCACGGCGTTCCGGATGCCCTCGCGCAGGATCATGTACAGCTGGTCCCGCACGTGGTCGGGCATGTGCCCCTCGTCGCCGGCGAAGGAGAGCTTGGTCCTCACCTCCGGGGGGACGGTGGCCTCCAGCAGGTTCCGCAGGGCGGTCTCCAGCCCCTGGCTGGCCTCGGAGCCGCGCAGCTCCCGGGCGAGGTGGCGGGCGGCCTCCACCGAGCGGCGGGCGGCCTCCGCGGCCCGCCGCAGCCTCTGCCGGGCCGCGGCGGGGTCGGAGGCGGCGAGGGCCTCGTGCAGCTCGAGGCTCTGGGCGACGAGCGCCATGGAGTGCGCCAGCCGGTCGTGCAGCTCGCGCGAGAGCCGCCTGCGCTCCTCGGCCTGCACCTCGGTGAGCTTGGCGAGCAGGTAGTCCACGTAGGAGACCATGGCCGCCCGGGCGGTGTGGTCCATGATGGCCTCCTGCACCCCCAGGGAGAGCCGCAGCACCTCCCCGGGGGGCTCCCCCGAGAGGTCCAGCTCCTCCATCACCCTCTCCAGCGCGGCCTTGGAGAGCTCGAGGCCCGCCCGGAAGGACTCGTCCGGCGGGTGGGAGAGGGGCTCGCGGGCCGCCTCCCGGTTGTGGGAGATCTCCTCCTCCACCCGGCGCCCCGGGCCCTCCCGGCCGCGCAGCTCCTCCGCGGCGAGCCGCAGGAGCCCGCGGGCCTGCTCCCTCAGCCCGGCGCGGGAGGGTTCCCCGCCGCCGAGGAGCAGGCTCTGCGCCCGCTCCAGGCGCCGCTCGTAGTCCCGGACTATCTCCTCCGCCCGCTCCTCCAGCACCCGGGCGGCCCGGCGCGGAAGGGACCCTTCGCCGGAGGAGGGCGCTCCGCTTCTCCTCTGGGCTTCTCTCATCTTTTCGCTCTTCTTCTTGCCGCCTCCACGCAACTCTATACCCGGATGCCGCGGCGGATACCCGGCGCTCAGGTTCCTGTGCGGGTGATCCTCCAGGCCACCGCCCCCCCGAGCGGGTCCTCGGCGAGCCTCGGCTCCCCCTCCCGCAGCTTTAGGCGCAGCCGGACGGGCTCCTCCCCGCCGGGGAGCAGCACGTGCCCCTCCGCGGTCTCCGCCTCCGCCGCGAAGACCGCGAGCTCCAGGCCGGCCCAGTCTACGAGGCCGGTGTGCTGCGCCGGGGCCGCGCGCGGGATGGCCGTCCCGTCGCGCGCCAGGATCACGGCGGGCACCCCCTCGGCGGCCGAAAGATCGTGCCACCTCCCGCCCTCGCGCGCCTCGCCGGAGAAGTACGAGACCCACACCCCCGGCGGGAGGTAGACCTCCCGCTCCCGGGCCTCGGAGAACAGGGGGGCCACCAGGAGGTCCTCCCCGAAGAGGTACTCGTCCTCCACCAGCCACGAGGTTCTGTCCTGCGGGTGGGAGAAGAAGAGGGGGCGCACCATCGGGTGCCCCCTCCCGGCGCACAGCGCGGCCTGGGCGTAGACGTACGGCAGCAGGGCGTAGCGGAGCTCCACGATCCTGCGGAACTCCTCGATGAAATCCTCGCCGTACTCCCACGGCTCCGTGGGCGGGTGGCCGTGGCAGCGGGTGTGGGAGCAGAGCGCCCCGAAGGCCAGCCACCGCAGGTAGAGCTCCGGCGGGCTGGGGGCCGAGAACCCCCCGATAAAGTGCCCCCAGAAGGAGAAGCCGCACAGACCCAGGGAGAGCCCGGCGCGCAGCGTCGCCGCCATGGCGCTGTAGGTCGGCTCCGGGTCGCCGCCCCAGTGGAGCGGGTAGCGCTGGCTGCCGGCCCACGCGCTGCGGGCCCACTGCACGCTCTCCCCGGTGGCCTCCCGGGTCGCCGCGGCGACCGCCGCGTTGTAGCGCAGCGGGTAGAGGTTGTGCTCGTGGAAGCCCCCCTGCCTGGTGTGGTAGAGCCCCGAGAGAGGGGCGGCCTCGCCGAAGTCCGCGGTGAGGGCCGCCACGCCCGCGCGGAGGAGCCGGGAGAGCAGGCCCCCGTACCACCGGGCGGCCTCCGGGTTGGAGAGGTCTATCACCGCGTCGTCCACCGGCGGCTTGCCGTTTGCGGAGAGCACCGCGTAGCCGCGGTCCACCGCCTCCTTGTGCAGGGCGTCGTTGGGGTGGAGGTAGGGGAACTGCCACAGGCTCAGCCGGAACCCGTCCTCCCCGAGCTCCGAGATCATGCGTTCGGGCTCGGGGAAGCGGGTGGGGGAGAACCGGAAGTCGTTGTGGAAGGGCTTCTCGGTCCAGCCGGTGTCCAGGTGGAGCACGTCGCAGGGCACCCCGCTCTGCCTCAGCCTCCGGGCCACCTCGCGCACCTCCCCCTCCGAGCGGTAGCTCTCGCGCCCCATCCACAGCCCGAACGACCACAGCGGGGGCAGCGGGCTGCGGCCGGTGAGTTCGGTGTAGGAGGAGAGCACCTCCCGCGGGGAGCCGAAGAAGAAGAACAGGTCCAGCACGTCGTCGCCCAGATAGACGACGTTAGCCGCGTCGTAGGAGCGCCCGACGTCCAGGGTGAGGGGCGCGCTGGTGTGGACGAAGAGGGCGTAGCCCCGGCTGCTGAGCAGGAAGGGGACGGGCTTGTACATCCGGGGCGTCTGGGCGCTGTAGGCGTCGTAGGCCCACAGGACGAGGCGCTGGCCGCGCTTGTCGAGGCGGGTGAAGGACTCGCCGCCGCCGTAGAGCCGCTCGCCCGGCGCGAGCGCGAGGCTGGCGGCGAGGTGCCGGTGCAGGTTGGAGGCGTTGCGCACGAAGCACAGCGGGGTCTGCAGGGTGTTGACGACCGCCCTGGAGTCCGAGAGGTGGTTGGTGCGGGTGAGGAGCCTGCCGGAGGCGTCGCGGAACTCGAACCCGAGCGGGCTGCGCCGCAGGGCCAGCGAGCCCCGCGGCCCGCGCCACACGACCCGGTCCCCGAGGTCCTCCGCCTCCCACGAGGGGTCCCGCCCCCGAGGCTCCGAGACGAGCATGGGGGAGGGGGGAGGGGTGCCGGAGGCCGGGCGGGCCGCTATCCTGAGCCGCAGCGTCCCGGGGGCGACCGGGGAGACCCAGAAGGGGAGGGACTGGTCCTCCTCGTACTCGCCCGGCGGGACGTCCTCCCACACCCGGTAGTCCTCGAGCTGCAGGGTGAGCTGGTGGTAGGAGACCCGCTGCCGGAGCGCCATGCCCCGCCACAGGATGCTCCCCTCGCCCGAGGCGGCGTCGAGGGAGACGGCGCTGTCGGCGACGAAGAAGTGGTTCTCCTGGCGGCCGAACTCCCCGCTTACGTCTACCGGCTGGTTCTGGAGCCCGACGCTCTGCTCGCCCACGGCCCTGCTACGGGTAGGAGGTCTCCGTGACGGGGGTGATGATCAGCTCGTGCACGATGCTCTCCTCGGGCTGGCAGAGCATGAAGAGGGCCGCCCTCGCCACGTTCTCCGGCGGCTGGAGGGTGGCCGGGTCCGGCGGCGGGTCCAGCGTCCTGAAGAAGTTGGTTTGCATCCCCCCCGCCACGAGGGCCATGACCTTTATGCCGTGCTCCTTGCCCTCGGCCTGCAGTGCCTGGGTGAGGCCCATGACGCCGTGCTTGGAGGAGCAGTAGGCGGTGGCGTTGGCCCAGCCCTTTTTGGAGGCGGTGGAGGAGACGTTGAGGATCTGCCCGGAGCCCCGCCGGGCCATGTGGGGGAAGACGGCCCGCGAGAGCAGCCAGGGGCCCCGCAGGTTGGTGTGCTGGACCCTGTCCCACTCCTCGAGGCTCATCTCCACCGCGGAGCGTATGTAGTCCACGCCCGCGTTGTTGACGAGGATGTCTATGCGCCCCTCCCCCTCCGCGAGGGAGCGCACCCCCGCCTCCACCGAGGCGGGGTCCGCCACGTCCATGAGGAGCGGGCGCCCGCCCGTCTCCTCCGCGGTGATCCGCGCGCCGTTCTCGTCTATATCCGCGCAGGCCACCCGGGCGCCGTGGGCGGCGAGCGTCCTGGCGATCGCCGCCCCCAGGCCGCTCGCCGCCCCGGTCACCAGGGCCACCCTTCCCCCAAGGTCGAAGTCCAACCTGTCCTCCGGCATGCTCTCTTCGGCTTCCTTTCTCCTCGGTCCGTAACGACGCTCTTGCTCGGGAAGATGCCCCCCTTTAATTCCCCGCGTCCGCCAGGCTAAACGTCCTGCCTCCTCGGGATGATGGAGATGCCCCCGCTGCGCTCCAGGACGGCGTACTTGATCTGGTCGAGACGTTCCAGGCCCTGGCTCTCGCGCGCCGCCTCGAGCACGTCCTCCGGGTCCACCCGGGCCTTTCTGAGCCGCTCGTGCAGCACCTCGCCGTCCTCTATGAGCACGAGGGGGACGTCGTTGATCCAGCGGTCCACCGCGTCGAAGCGGTGGGTGAGGGCGGTGAGCAGGAGGTTGAGGCTGACGAGCGTGAGGACGACGAGGAAGGAGTTGGTGACGGAGAAGTCGTCGCCCAGCAGCCCCTGCTGGGTGGCCTCGGAGATGATCAGGAGCAGCACCAGGTCGAAGGGGGTCATCTGCGCGAGCGAGCGCCGCCCGGTGGTCCGGAAGATGACCAGCAGGAAGATGTAGATGGCCGCCGCCCGGATTACCGCGTCCATGCGCCTCCTCCTCTCTTCCTACGGGTAGACGAACTGCCTGAGGGTCACGCTGCCGCCCCCGGAGCGGAGGCTGCCCTCGAGAAGCCCGGCCCGGTCGGGCTCGAGGTCGAAGGTGACGACCGCAGGGCCGCCGGAGGCCCTGAAGGTGTAGAGCACCCCTCCCCTCGCGGCCTCCGCGCCCGCGGGCTCGGGGGTTATGCGCTGGAGCCTGACGCCCTCCAGGTACCCCTGCTCCACCCAGAGCCGGACCTCCCCGCCCCCGGCGGGAGGCTCCAGGCGCACCCGGAGCGTCGTGGGGCTCCCGAAGCGCACGAACCGCTCGTACTCCGGGACCGAGACCTCTCCTCCCCCCGCCGAGGCCCCGGCGAGCGGCCCCCCGCCGAAGAGCCCGAGGAGCGCCGCGAGCGCGAGGGCCGCCATGACGGCCCAGGAGATCCGCTGCGCGCGCCACATCCGCTCCTGAAAGCCGAGATCCTCGGCCAGCTCGATGTCCCTGACCCGCCCGTCTCCTTCCATCTCGCCTCCCGCCGCTCGCGTTTTTCGGGCCTCTCCCCGCGAAGTTTCCTCCAGCCCGCCCGCGCATCTCAAGTGGCGGCAGGAAAGGGGGAGCCCCCGGATGGCCATCCGGGGGCTCCCCCTTCTCGCGCGTGTTCTTGTCCTACCCGGCGGAGAGGCGCTTCCCGAGGAGCTCTCTGGCCCTCTGCGCGCGCCGGCGGTCCTCCTCCTGCACCTGGCGGAAGAACTCCGCCAGGTCGCCGTCCCCGCTCTCCTCGGCGTCCCGTATGTAGGTCTCGTAGGTGGCGCCGCCCTCCAGGGCGTGGTAGAGCACGCTGGTGAGGTCGTACACCGTGTTGGGCGTTCCCGTGGCCCTCTCCTCTCCTGCGGCCAAGGCCTCCTCCTCTCTTCGCCTGCACCCCCTCCCTACCCGCCGGCGGGCGGGGGGCTAACCGGTTTTTGCGCCGCGGCGCGGGAATTGGCCCGAAGGTTGCACCCTCCGTACAACGGAGGGTTCGGCCGCGGGGAGGTCGGACAGCGCCTCCAGCACCTCCTCCACCCCTATCCGCAGCAGCCCGGGGTCCGGGCTGCTGCCGTGAGGGTCGCCGGTCGTGCCCGCCCACAGCACCCGGTGCAGGCGCCTTTCGGGGGGAGGGCCCCAGCGCGACGGCGGGGTGGGGCCGAAGAGCACCACGGAGGGGGTGAAGAGCGCGGTGGCCAGGTGGGCGACGCCGGTGTCCCCGCAGGCCACCCGGCCCGCGGCGGCGACGAGCGCGGCGAGCTGCAGGAGGTCGGTGCGCCCGGCGAGCACGCTCCCGGGGGGCAGCCCGGCCAGGGAGGCGACCCGGCGGGCGAGGGCCTCCTCGCCGGGCCCGCCGGTGACGAGCACCGGCCTCCCCGAGGCGGCCTCCGAGCGGGCGACGGCCGCCCACCTCTCGGGCGGCCAGCGGCGGGCGGGGCTGGCCGCCCCGGGGTGGATGAGGGTCGCGCCGCGGGCCCCCGGGGGGGCGGGGAGGCGCGGGGCGGGGAGGTCCAGCCGCCGCGGGTCCGCCGGGATGCCGTAGTGGGCGAGCAGGCGGCACCAGCGCCGCACCTCGTGCTCCTCCTCCCGCCAGCGGGGGCCGCCCGCGCTCTCGGGCACCTCGGGGCTGGCGAACCAGAGCGCCCGGCGGGGGCGGGCCGCGAGCAGCGCCCGGTGGCTCTGCGGGCCCCGGCCGTGCAGGTTGACCGCCACGTCGGCCCCGTGCAGGGCTTGCGGCAGCGGGGCGAGCGGCGCCGTGTCGGCCACCTCGAAGCCCGCCGCGAGGCGGGCGAGCGGGGCGAGCGGCGCCGGGGCGGCGAGGACGGGGCGGTGCTCGGGGAAGCGCTCCCGCAGCGCCCGCAGCGCGGGGACCGCCGTCAGCAGGTCCCCGAGCCCCAGCGCCCGGAGCGCGACCAGCAGGGGCCTTCCGCCCGCGGCGGGGGACACCTCAGCCGCTCTCCGCCCGGCTCGCGGCCTCCCGGATCAGGCGGCTCGTCGAGCGCCCCTCGACGTACGGCAGGATCACCGCCTCCCCTCCCCAGCGGGCCAGAACCCTGGCCTCCGGCAGCTCCGAGAGCTCGTAGTCGCCGCCCTTGGCGAAGATGTGCGGCCTGAGGCGCTCGAGGGCCTCCTCCGGGGTGTCTTCCTCGAAGAGGAGCACCTCGTCCACGCAGCCCAGGGCCCGCAGCACGGTGGCCCGCTCCTCCTGCGGGACCAGCGGGCGGTCCTCGCCCTTCAGGCGGCGCACGGAGGCGTCGGAGTTCAGGCAGACGACGAGGCAGTCGCCGAGGGACCGGGCCGCCTCCAGCATCCGCACGTGCCCGGCGTGCAGCAGGTCGAAGCACCCGCCCGTCGCCACGACGGTGCCGCCCCGCTCGCGCACCCGGCGGGCGAGCTCCTCGGCGGCCGTCCGGCCCTCTGCGGGCGGCCGCGGGGCCCCGGGGCGGAAGGCGTGGGCCCCGCCCCCGGCCACGAACGCCGAGGCGGCCCGCACCGCCCCCTCGACCGCCTCCCGGGCGGAGGCCCCGGCGGCGGCGAGGGAGGCCGCCCGGGAGGCGAAGCGGTCCCCGGCCCCGCAGGGGTCCCCGCCCGCGGCGCGGGGGGCGGGGACGGAGCAGGAGCCTCCCTCCCCGGCGAGGACCGCCCCCTCCGGGCCGAGGGTCACCGCCACGCCCGCCGCCCGCCAGCGCTCGAGCAGCAGCCGGGCCCGCCGGCCGGCCGCGGCGCGGCCCCCGCCGGGCACGCCGGGGGCGAACAGGGCCGCCTCTTCGGCGTTTGGGGTGGCCAGGAAGGCCCCGGGCACCGGCCCCGAGCCGCGCGGGTGCGGGTCCCAGAGCAGGGGCGACCGGGCGGCGGCCCGCGCGAGGTGCCCCCGGAGGGCCGCCGCGACCCCCCGCCCGTAGTCCGAGACCAGCACGGCGGAGGCGGCCTCCAGCGCGGCCTCCGCTTCCCCGCCGGGCCGGCCGGGGCGCGCCGGGCCCTCCCGGTCCAGGCGCAGCAGGGGGCGGCCGGAGGCCAGGATCCTGATCTTCTCCGGCGTGGGGCCACAGAGGCCCAGGTCCACGACCTCCACCCCCGCGCAGGCCAGGAGGTCGGACAGCTCCTCGCCCGCCCCATCCCGGCCCAGCGCGCAGATCAGGCAGACCTCCTGTCCGTCGGCGGCGGCGAGCGCGGCGGCCAGCGCGGCGCCGCCGGGGCGGGAGCGCCGCTCCTCCTCCTCGACCACCGGGACCGGGGCGTCCGGGCACAGCCGGGTCGCCCGGCCGGTTACGTCCCGGTCGAGCAGCGCGTCGCCGACCACCACCAGCCGGCTCACCGGGCCGCCTCCCGGTCGAGGGCGGAGCAGAGGATGTGGATCGCCACCTGGTGCACCTCCTGGATGGTCGCCGTCGCCGCGGCCTCCACGCACAGCGCCTCGTCGCAGAGCTCGGCCAGCGGGTTCGGGGCCGGGCCGGTGAGGGCCCACGCGGCCATGCCGCCCGCCCGCGCGGCCTCCGCCGCGGCTAGCACGTTGGGGCTCCGGCCGGAGGTGGAGAGGGCCACCAGCACGTCCCCGGGGCGCCCGTGGGCCCGCACCTGCCGGGCGAAGGCCTCCTCCGGACCGTAGTCGTTGGCTATGGCGGTGAGGCCCGGCCCCTCAGCGTGCAGCGCGAGGGCGGAGAAGGCCTGCCGGTCCTCCAGGTAGCGCCCCACCAGCTCGCCGGTGAGGTGCTGGGCGAGGGCCGCGCTGCCGCCGTTGCCGGCCGCGAGCAGCCGCCCGCCGCCCATGAGCACCCCGGCGAGGCGCCGGCCCCACGACTCCAGCCGCCACACCTCCGCCTCGAAGGAGGAGAGGGCCCGCGCGAGGGCCGCGAGGTGCTCCCTGCCGGTGGGCGGGAGGGTGGCCCTCATCGCGCCGCCCCCCCGCGGGCGGCCCCCGCGCCGCCCGAGAGCCCCCGGTAGACCTCCAGGGTCTGCGCCGCTATCCGGGGCCAGCCGTACCGGGAGCGGGCCCGGCGGACCCCGGCCTCGCCGAAGGCCCTGCGCCTCTCCGGGTCCGCCAGCAGGGAGCGGAGCGCCCGCGCCAGCTCCTCCGGGTCGCGCGGGGGCACCAGGAGGCCGGTCTCCCCGTGCACCACCGAGTCCACCAGCCCCCCGACGGCCGAGGCCACCACCGGCACCCCGCAGGCCATCGCCTCCAGCGGGACTATCCCGAAGGGCTCGTACCACGGCACGCACACGGCGACGTCCGCCGAGCGGAGCAGGGCGGGCACCCTGGCGTGGTCCACCCTCCCGAGCAGCCGCACCCGCCCCTCTACCCCCAGCCTGCGGGCGAGGGCCCCGAACCTCCGGGCCTCCGGGTCGGAGGCGAGCTCGGAGGCCGGCGGGCCGCCGGCCACGACCAGCTCGGCGTCCGGAAGCCGCGCCAGGGCGCAGATGGCGTTGCCTATGCCCTTGCGCTCCACGAGCCGGCTGACGATCACGAGGCGCCGGAGGGCGGGATGTCGCTCCTCGGAGGGCCCGGCGGGGGCGAAGCGGCCGAGGTCGACGCCGCAGGGGACGACCGAGACCCTCCCGGGCTCGGCCCCGAGGCGCCGGAGCTCGAAGACCTCGTCGCTGCAGGTGGCCACGATGTGGTCGGCGCGGCGGATGATCTCGCGCTCCTCCTCGATGCGCCCGGGGGGGCTGGTGTCCTTGGGGCCCTGGTGGCGCTTCTTGACCACCCCGAGGGCGTGGAAGGTCTGCACCACGGGCAGCCCGAGGGGCCCCGCGGCGGTCAGGGAGGCCCGGCCGGACATCCAGAAGTGGGCGTGCACCACGTCCGGGCGCCACCGCTCCCAGGCCCGCCGGAGCCGGGCGGCGAAGGCGTCCATGTAGGGCAGGAGGCTATCCTTGGGCACCGGCTCCGGCGGGCCCGCGTCCACGTGCTCCACGAAGACCCGCGGCGCGAGGCGCACCCGGCGGGGCGCCGCGGGGTCCTCCCGGCGGGTGTAGACCACCACGTCCGCCCCGCGGCGCCCCAGCTCCCTGCTGAGCGCCGCCACGTGCACGTTCTGCCCTCCGGCGTCGACGCCGCCCAGCGCGGCGAGCGGGCTCGCGTGCTCGGAGACCATCGCTATGCGCATGCTGCCACCTCCGTGAGTATCAGGTCCCAGTCCTCCAGAAACCTCTCGAGCCCGTAGCGCCTGCGGGCGAACTCGCGGGCCTCAAGCCCCGCCTCCCGGGCCGCCTCCGGGTCGCGCACGAAGCGCGCCAGCGCCTCCTCCAGCGCCTCGGGGCGCGTCGAGACCACGCCCGCCTCCGGCGGGACGGCCCGCGGCACCTCGGTGGTGGCCAGGGCGACCACGGGCATCCCGAGGTGCATCGCCTCCAGCAGCGAGAGCCCCAGCGAGGTCCAGCGGATCGGGTGCAAATAGACCCGCCGCCGGGCCATCTCGGCGTGCAGCCGCGCCTGCGGGAGATCCTCTATCCCCCCGAGGGAGGAGGCGTCGATGCCGAAGAGGTCGAGCGGGACCCTGGCCCCCAGCCTCCCCAGCAGGTCGGTCCCGGTGACCCGCCAGCGCCTGCGGGCCTCGTTTATGACCACCGCGGCCCGGGCCAGCTCGCCGGTGTAGCGGTAGCCGGGGTCCACGACCCCGTGCTCCACCACCCGGGTGGGGGTGGAGCCCGAGTCCCAGAAGAGGGCGTTGAAGTGGGTGACGTGCACCAGGAGGAGGTCCGGCCGGTCGGCGGCCGGGTGGCGCATCTCGTTTATGCGCCCCTGCGGGGCGTTGTGCTCGACGTAGACGGCCGGGATGTCCCGTCCGGGCCTGCGCCCCCCGAGCCACCTCTCGGCGAGCCCCCCGAGCAGCTCCCTGGGGCGCTGGAGGACGACCACGTCCACCTCGGCGCCGGCGGCCTGCTCCGGCGTGACCTCGACGGCGTTCTCCGGCCAGCGGTAGGTGCACGCCCGCCCCAGCCCGTCCGGCCCCCGCTCCGGCAGCACGGGGACGAGGTAGCGGTGCCGCCCGTGGACGAAGGAGGTGGTCCAGGCCCCGTGGACGTGCCAGAGAAAGACGTTCACCGCGCCCGCTCCGCGACCCGGGAGCCGGCCAGGCGCTCCACGGCCCAGACGACCTCCTCCTCCGCCACGCCTCCCAGGCAGGGGTGCCCCTCCACCGGGCACACCCGGGCCCGGCAGCCCGCGCAGGGGACCTCCCGGTAGAGCAGGAGGTGGGGGACCCGCCAGGGACGCCACCGGACGGCCGGGACGGTGGGGGCGAAGAGGGAGACGACGGGGGTGCCGACGGCGGCGGCCAGGTGGGCCGGGCCGGTGTTGCCGGTGACCACGACCTCCGCCCCGGCGAGAACCTCCGCGAGGGCCGCAAGTCCGGTCTTCCCCCCCAGGTCCGCGACCCCCGGACGGCGCGCCCCGGCCACGCGGGCGGTGAGGGCCCTCTCCGAGGGCCCCCCGGTGACGGCGACCCCCCAGCCCGCCTCCAGCAGGGACCGCACGAGCCGGGCGTACCGGCCGGGCCGCCAGGCCCGGGCGGGGACCGAGGCGCCGGGGTGCACGGCGACGTAGGGCCTCTCGGGGAGCCCCGCGGGGGGCGAGCCGCTCCTGGTGACGGCGAGCCGCCCGTCGTCGCCGGGCGGGAGCCGGTAGCCGGCCGCGGCGGCGAGCGAGAGGGCGCGCTCCACCTCGTGGATGTCGTCGGGGGTCCGGTGGCGGAGGTCCAGGAGGGCGCCGGGGTAGTCCACGCTGTTGGCGGCGATGAACGGCACCCCGGCCATCCTGAGCAGCAGCGCGAGCGGCAGCGGGCTCTGGTGGAAGGAGGTGAGGATGAGCGCCCGGTCGGGGGCGAGGCGCGAGATGTGCTCCACGAACGCAAGCGTCTCCTCCCGCTCTAGGGGCCTGGGGTCGTAGCCCACCCAGGGGGCCTCGTACACGACCACCTCGTCGACGCCCGGCAGCAGGCGCGCGGCCTCCTCGCCCCTCGGCCCGCACAGCACGGTGACGCGGCCGGAGCCGGCGGCCACCGCCCGCACGGCGGGCCCGGCGAGCAGCACGTCCCCGGCGTTGTCCAGGCGGGCGACGAGGGCGTGCGGCCTCACGCGCCGCCCCCCAGCGCGAGCTCCACGGCCGACTCCAGGTTCGGGGCGACCTCGGGGGCGGCCTCCACCTCCTCCGGGCGGGTGGCGGGGGTGGGGACGAGTATGCCCCGGGCCCCGGCGGCCCGGGCGGCCTCCACGTCCGCGCCGATGTCGCCGATCACGACGCAGCGGCGGGGGTCGGCCCCGAGCTGCGCCGCCGCCCGCAGGACGAGGCCGGGGGCGGGCTTGCGGCACCCGCAGCCGTCCTCCGGGCGGTGGCAGCAGAGCGCCCAGGCCCCGAAGGGGCCGAGGAGCTCCTCCACCCGGCGGTTGACCCTCGCCACCTGCTCCGCCGAGATCAGGCCGCGCCCGACGCCGCTCTGGTTGGAGATCACGCCCGCGGGAACGCCGGCCGCCCTGAGCCTCCGCAGCGCCCGCCGGGCGCCGGGGACGGGCACCACCTTCTCCGGGTCGCCGTTGTAGGGCACGTCGTGCACGAGGGTGCCGTCCCGGTCGAAGAGGACGGCCTCCGGGAGGCGGCGTGCCCCGCCGGGGGCGAGCCGGCGGGCGCGCAGCAGCCCGAGCGCGAAGCAGGCGGAGGCCGCCGGGGGGATGAGCGCGCTGCTCAGCAGCAGCGAGGAGACCTCGGGGAGGGTGCGGGGCCCGGGCAGGATGCGGGAGGCAGCGAACTCGGCGGTCCCGAGCAGCCAGAGGAGCGCCCCGAGCGCGGCGCCCCGGCGGCGCCCGGCCGCCAGGGCGGCGAGCGCGGCGGCCCCGGCGGCGGTGACGAGCAGGTGCCGCGGCCGGCGCCCGGGAGGAACCCCGGCCTCCCGCCGCCAGGCGCGCCCGTGGAGCAGGAGCATCAGCGCGTCGTCGGCGTTCCCGGCCTGCCGGCGCACGCTCTCGAGGGGGCCGGCAGGACGCGCGGGGTGCAGCACGGTCCGCTCGCCGCCCACGATGCGCAGCCCCGATCTCACGGCCCGCAGCCCGAGCTCCACGTCCTCCCGGTAGGCGCGGGGGAAGCGCTCGTCGAAGCCGCCGAGGCGCTCCAGAACCTCCCGCCGGTAGGCGATGTTGGCCGTGATCCAGCGGGCGGTCTCGAGCCCCTTGACGCCCCTCTCGGCGTCCGTGGGCCTCCTCCCGGCGGGGAGGGGGACGCGCAGCTGCCCCTGGCTCGCGGCGACCCGGGGGCCGAGCCCGGAGAGGTCGCGCAGGAGATCCCGGGTCCAGCCGGGTTCGGGGACGACGTCGTCGTCCAGGAAGGCCACCCACCCGGCCCCGGAGGCCCGCCAGCCGGCGTTGCGGGCCGCGGCGGGGCCGCGGGCGGGGCCGCGCAGCACCTCCACCCTCCCGGCGAGCCCCGCCGGCGGGCCCTCGGGCAGCAGGGGGCCGCCGGGGTTCCTGCGGTCGTCCACCAGCAGCAGCCGGCCCGGCGGCGGCTGCCGGGCGAGGGCCTCCAGGAGGGCGCGGAGCGAGGGGCGCCCCGCGGTGGGGACCACCACGTCCACCGCCGGGCGGCTCATGCCGGGCCGCGCCCGCCCGCCAGGGACGCCCGGCGGACCAGAAAGGGGCCCAGCGCGAGGGCGTCGACGGGGGCGGAGCCGAAGCACTCCAGCGCGTCGCGCGGGCTGTCCACCATGGGGCGTCCCGCGGTGTTGAGGCTGGTGTTCACCAAGACCGGGAGCCCGGTGCGCCGCTCGAAGGCACCGAGCAGGCGGGCGAGGAGGGGCTCCTCGTCCGGGGCCACGGTCTGGATCCTGGCGGTGCCGTCCACGTGGACGACGGCGGGGATGCGCTGCGCCCAGTCCTTGCGCACCCGGTGGGTGAAGAGCATGTAGGGGCTCGGGAGGGGGCCGTCGAAGATCTCCCCGGCCCGCTCGAGCAGGACCATGGGGGCCACGGGCCTGAACTGCTCGCGGCCCTTTATGTCGTTGAGGCGCTCCAGGTTGGCCCCGCGCCCCGGGTGGGCGAGCAGGCTGCGGTGCCCGAGCGCCCGGGGGCCCCACTCGCTGCGGCCCTGGAACCAGGCGACGACCCCGTCGCCGGCGAGTACCTCGGCGGCGGCCTCGGCGATGTCCGGCGGGCGCTCGTAGGGGAGGCGGGCCCGCCGGAGGTGCCCCTCGAGCTCCCCCTCCGTCCAGCCGCGCCCGAGGGCGGCCCCCGGCATGGGCCTCACCTCGTCCCCCAGCCCCCGCGCCACGTGCATCGCGGCCCCGAGGGCGGTCCCGGCGTCCCCGGCGGCGGGCTGCACCCACACCTCGTCGAAGGGCCCCTGCCCCCACAGCCGGCTGTTGGCCACGCAGTTGAGCGCCACGCCCCCGGCGAGGGCGAGGCGGCGCTCGCCCGTCCTCTCGCGCAGCCAGTAGGCCAGGTCCAGGATGACCTCCTCCAGCCGCCGCTGCACGCTGGCGGCGAGGTCGGCGTGCTCCCGGGTCCACCCTCCCCCTCGGCGCAGCGGGGGGGCGTAGCGGGCCCAGTCCACCGGGGCGGTCTCGAAGCCCCCGCCGGGGGTGGCCCGGACGGCCCGCCGCAGCTCCTCCAGGAAGACGGGCTCCCCGTAGGAGGCGAGCGCCATCACCTTGTACTCGTCCGAGGAGCGCGCGAACCCCAGGTGCTCGGTGAGGCCCTCGTACATCAGGCCCAGGGAGTGGGGGAGCGGCTGGGTGGCCAGCACCTCCAGCCGCCCGCCGCGGTCGCGGCCCGCGAGGTACGAGGCCCTCTCCCCGCGCCCGTCGAGCACCATCACCGCGCAGGAGCCGTAGGGCGAGGCCGCGGCGGCCGAGACCGCGTGGGCCACGTGGTGGGCCACGAAGCGCACGCGCTCCGGGTCCAGCCCCGGAAGCGCCGCCCGCAGAAACAGCGGCGCCCGGCGGGCGTAGAGGGTCCTGAGCCCCTCCCACCCCCCGGCGGTGATGTCCGGCCCCGGGGCGGGGGCGAGGGCGGGGTCGTAGGCGTAGGCCACCGCGTCCAGCTCCTCCGCCGAGACGCCGGCCTCCCTCAGGCACCAGGCGGCCGCCCGCTCCGGCAGCTCCCACGCCGAGAAAGGCACCGGCCGCTTGCCGTGCTTGCGGCGCGAGAAGCGCTCCTCCTCCGCCGCCGCCACCGTCTCCCCGTCCACCACGAGCGCCGCCGCGGGGTCGTGGAAGACCGCGTTTATGCCCAGTACTCTCATGTAGAAGCTCCCGTCCAACGCCTCCGGCGGCGGGCCCTCCCGCCGCTCCTCGAACTCCGGGGTCGCCCCCCGATAATGGCACGCCGGAGGTCTTTCAACCTTGGCCGTTGGGTGCAAGTTGCATGCATACTTCGGGCCAGGGCGGGGCGCTCCGGGCGGGGAAGGGAGCATTTTGCGGCCTCTTTGGGGGAGGCGCGCTTCCGGCGGGGACGAAGATGCGTTAGAATAAGGTTTCTCCAGGACGTACGCGGGGAGACGGGGTTCTGCTCCGGGGGAGGTCTCCCGAGGCGGGGAAGGATGGGTGGTCGAGGTTGCAGAAGGAAGCAAGGGGCGGCAGGCCTTACTGGCTTTTGACCGGGCCCGATGAGGGACGCATGCGGGTTCTGACCCTTATGACCGGGGAGGGGGAGGTGCTTCCGGTCTTCAGCTTCCGCGAGGAGGCGGAGCTCTTCCTGATGCTCGGCGGGGCGGGCGGCGAGGGGTGGCGCGTGAGGGAGACGCGGGGGGGCGAGCTGCTCTCGCTCCTGAGCGGGCTGTGCCGCAACGTCGCCGGGGTGGCGCTGGACCCGTTCCCGGAGCTGGGGCGCACCAGCCTGCTCTCGCTGGTCTGCGTGGGGCGGGAGAGGTTCGTGCAGAGGCTGCTGCGGGCCGAGGGCGCCCCCTCGGGCGGCGCTCTGCGGCCGGTCTCCGGGGGGTGCTAGGGGGCCGGGCGTTTCGCGGGCCCGCGGGAGGGGTAAGAGACCGCGCATGCGGGTAGCCGTCGTCGGAGCCACGGGGAACGTGGGGACCAGCGTGCTCGGGGCCCTCGCCGGGGAGGAGCGGGTGGGCTCGGTGCTGGGGATCGCGCGGCGCCTCCCGGACCTCTCCCTGCCCAAGGTGGAGTGGGCGGCCGCGGACGTGACCCGCGACGACCTCGCGGAGCGCCTCTCCGGGGCGGACGTCGTGGTGCTGCTCTCCTGGCTCATCCAGCCCTCGCGCGACCTCAACAAGCTCTGGATGGCCAACGTGGAGGGGACGATGCGGGCCGCGCGGGCGGCGGCCCGGGCAGGGGCGGGGGCGATCCTGTACGCCTCCTCGGTGGGCGCCTACTCGCCCGGGCCGAAGGACCGGAGGGTGGACGAGCGCTGGCCCACCGGCGGGGTCGCGGGCTCCTACTACGCCCGGCAGAAGGCCGAGGTGGAGCGCAGGCTGAACCGGTTCGAGGCCGAGCACCCCCGGGTGCGGGTGGTGAGGATGAGGCCGGGGCTGGTCTTCAAGCGGGAGGCCGCGCAGGGCATCCGGCGGCTCTTCGGCGGGCCGCTGTTCCCCGGCTCTCTGGCCCGGCCGGGCCTCATAAAGGCCGTCCCCGAGATCCCGGGCCTGCGGGGACAGGTCGTGCACTCCTACGACGTGGGGGAGGCCTTTAGGCTCGCCGCCGTGCGGGAGGTGCGCGGGGCGTTCAACCTCGCCGCCGAGCCCCCGCTGGACGCCGCCGAGCTGGCCCGGGAGTTCGGGGCCCGGACGTTCCGGGTCTCGGCCCGGGCGCTCCGGGCGCTGGTGGGCGCCTCCTGGAGGCTGCGGCTCCACCCCGTCTCCCCGGGGTGGCTGGACCTGGCGCTCGGCGTCCCGCTCATGGACACCGGCCGGGCCCGCCGGGAGCTCGGCTGGGAGCCGCGGCGGAGCTCGCTCGAGGCGGTGCGGGACCTCATGGAGGGCCTCAGGAGCGGGGCCGACCTCGACACCCCGCCCCTGAGCGCGCGGAGCGGGGGGCGGTTGCGGGGGCGGGAGTTCGGGACCGGCGTGGGAGGGAGGGAGCCGTGATGAAGGCGGTCGTGTGGCACGGGAGGCAGGACGTGCGCGTGGAGAGCGTGCCCGACCCGGAGCTCCGGGAGCCCACCGACGCGATCGTGCGGGTAACCTCCACCGCGATCTGCGGCTCCGACCTGCACCTCTACGGCAAGCTCGCCCCGATCATGCGCGAGGGCGACATCCTGGGCCACGAGCCGATGGGGGTGGTGGAGGAGGTGGGGAGCGGGGTAGAGCACATAAAGCCCGGCGACCGGGTGGTGGTGCCGTTCAACATCTCCTGCGGGAGCTGCTACTTCTGCAACATGCAGCTCTACTCCCAGTGCGAGAGGACCCGGGACCGGGGCCGCCTCGCGGAGGCGGCGAGCCTGCTCGGCCGGGGCAAGGGGGCGAGCCTCTTCGGCTACACCCACGTCTACGGGGCGGTTCCCGGCGGGCAGGCCGAGTACCTGCGGGTCCCGCAGGCCCACTTCGGCCCGATAAAGGTGCCCGAGGGGCCGCCGGACGAGCGCTTTCTCTACCTCTCCGACGTGCTGCCCACCTCCTGGCAGGCGGTGGCCTACGCGGACGTGCCGGAGGGCGGGACGCTCGCGGTTTGGGGGCTCGGCCCGATAGGCCAGATGTGCTGCAGGATCGCTCTGCACAGGGGGGCGGGGCGGGTGATCGGGGTGGATGCCGTACCGGAGCGCCTGGATCTTGCCTCGCGCTACGGGGTGGAGACGCTGGACTACTCGGCGGTGGACAGAGCCGGGCTCGCCGTGGTGGAGATGACCGGCGGCCGCGGCGTCGACGCCGCCATAGACGCCGTCGGGATGGAGGCCGAGGGCTCGCTGGTCGACGCGGTGCTGCAGGCCACCAGGGTGCAGTTGGACAGGGCCCGCGCGCTCAGGGAGTGCGCCGCCTCCGTGCGGCGCGGGGGGACCCTCTCCATCGTCGGGGTGTATGCCGGGCCGATCCAGATGTTCCCGCTCGGCGACCTCTTCGACATGCAGGTCCAGCTCCGGATGGGACAGGCCAACGTGCGCCGGTGGACGGACGAGATCCTCCCGCTGCTTGCCGACGAGGACCCGCTCGGGGTGGAGGAGCTCGCAACCCACCGCCTGCCGCTGGAGGAGGCCCCGCGGGCCTACGAGACCTTCCAGCGAAAACAGGACGGCTGCATAAAGTGCGTCCTCCGGCCCTGAGGGTGCACCCTCCATGGCCCGTTTTGTGCAGTTTACCCTCCGCCGGGGGCGGGAACCCCTCCCTCTCGTGAGCGGCAAGAGAGGAGGGCGGACGTGAAGTACCACGAGTTCATCGCGGAGGTCCGTCGCCGGGCGAGCCTCGGCTCGGACGAGGAGGCGGAGGAGGCGGCGCGGGCGACGCTCGGGACGCTCGCCGAGCGCCTCGCCGGGGGCGAGCCCCACGACCTCGCCTCCCAGCTCCCCGAGGAGCTCGCCGGGTACGTGCGCTACGAGGGCGAGCAGCAGAGCGACCCCTTCTCGCTCGAGGAGTTCTACCGCCGGGTGGCGCAGAAGGAGGGCACCGAGGTCGCCGACGCCTCCCGGCACGCCCGGGTGGTGATGGAGGTGGTTCGCGAGGCGGTGACCCCCGGGGAGCTCGACGACGTGCGCTCCCAGCTCCCCGCGGAGTACGGCCCGCTGTTCGGGGAGGGGGGATAGGCGCTGGAGGACCAGCAGGTACAGGCCGAGGGCACGCTCGTCGAGCGGGACGACGCGGGCTTCAGGCGGCGCTTCGGGACCGTCTATGCCCTCGTGGACGAGGAGAGCGGCGAGGTGTCCTACGCGCTGAAGAGCGACGCGGAGAATTTGGGGGAGTACGTGGGGCAGCACGTCCGGCTCTCCGGTTTCCTGGTGGAGGGCTTCCCGGTGGAGCCCGGGGACGCCGGGTACCTCAGCGTGACCCGGGTGCACGTGGCCTACCACCCCGAGTAGGGGACCTGCGCCCGTGGGTTCTCTGCCCAACCTCATCGTCATCGGGGCGATGAAGTGCGGGACCACCGCGCTGCACCGCTACCTCGGGCTGCACCCGGAGGTCTATATGTCCTCCCCGAAGGAGCTGAACTTCTTCTTCGGGGAGGCGGGGGCGGGCGGGGGCTGGCACCGGGGCAACTGGCACCGGGGCGTCGGGTGGTACGCCTCCCGGTTCGACCCCTCGGCCCCCGTCCGGGGCGAGTCCTCCCCGGGCTACACCTCCCCCGACCACCCCGAGGCGGCGGAGAGGATGGCCCGGCTGCTGCCCGAGGCGCGCCTCGTCTACCTCGTCCGCGACCCGTTGGGGCGCGCCGTCTCCCAGTACCTCCACCACCGGGCCGAGGGGACCGAGCGGCGCGGGATGCGGGAGGCCCTGCTCGACCCCGGGAGCCAGTATCTGGAGCGCAGCCGCTACCTGGCCCGCCTCTCGCCCTACCTCGAGAGGTTCCCCCGCCGGAACATCCTCGTGCTGTGGCAGGAGGAGCTGCTGGGTCGGCGGCGGGAGGCGCTCCGAAGGGTCTTCCGCTTTGCGGGGGCGGACGACTCCTTCTGGACGCCGGAGTACGAGGCCCCTCCGCCCGGACGCGGCGCGCCCCGCTGCGACCCCGGGCTGCGGCGGGAGTTCCTCGCGGCGCTCGGGGAGGACCTCCCGCGGCGTTTCGCCGCCCGGCCCTGCGGGTAGAGAACCCCCGGCAGCAGAGGCAGGCTTCGCGAAGGGAGGCCCATGAGCCGCGAGAAGAGGCCCAAGCAGGCGCCGCAGAGGTTCAAGGAGGCGGCGGACCCCAAGCCGGACGTTGAGCCGCACGTCGGCGGGGAGGAGAAGGGGGACCCCTCCTCCCGGGTCGAGAGCTCGCGGGAGCCCTCCGAGAGCGAGGAGCGGCGGCGGGTGGCCCGGAGGCTCGAGGAGCGGGAGAAGGGCTCCTAGCCTGTTGCGGCGGCTATCCCGCGCGTTCTCTTCAGAGGAGATCCAGGGAGGATATATCCGTGAGGGTGCTCGTCAGCGGGGCTTCCGGCCTGATCGGGAGGGCCCTCCGGCGGAAGCTGGAGGGCGAAGGGCACGCGGTGGTTGCGCTCAGCCGCTCCAGGCCCTCCTCGGAGGACACCGTGCGCTGGGACCCGGAGCGGGGCAGCGTGGACCTCGCGCGGCTGGAGGGGCACGACGCGGTGGTCCACCTGGCGGGGGAGAGCATCATGGGGCGCTGGACCCGGCAGAAAAAGGCCCGCATCCTGGAGAGCCGGGTGCGGGGGACCAGGCTGCTCGCCGAGAGCCTGGGGCGGTTGCGGGAGCCGCCGCGGGTCATGGTCAGCGCCTCCGCCTCCGGCTACTACGGCGACCGGGGGGACGGCGTGCTCACCGAGGAGAGCGGCCCCGGCGGGGGCTTTCTCTCGCGGGTCTGCCGGGAGTGGGAGCGGGCGGCGGAGCCGGCCCGGCGCGCGGGGGTGCGGGTCGCCCACCCCCGGTTCGGGATCGTGTTGAGCCGGGAGGGCGGGGCGCTCGCGGCGATGCTCCCGGCCTTCCGGCTGGGGATCGGCGGCAGGGTTGGGAGCGGCCGGCAGTGGTGGAGCTGGGTGCACGTAGAGGACGCGGCCGGGGCCCTGCTGCACATCGTAGAGGCCGGGGGGCTGGAGGGGCCGGTCAACGTGTGCGCCCCGAACCCGGTCAGGAGCGGGGAGTTCGTGCGCACCCTCGCCCGCGTGCTGGGCCGGCCCGCGCTCTTTCCGCTCCCGGCGGTCGTGGCCCGGGCCGCGCTCGGCGAGATGGCCGACGAGCTGCTGCTCGCGAGCGCCCGGATGGAGCCCGCCAGGCTCCGGGAGACCGGCTACGTCTTCCGCCACCCGGGGCTTGAGGGGGCGCTCAGGGACCTGCTCGAGCGGTAGGGTCCCTCTCTAGAGGAGCTCCGCCCCGAAGCCCGCCTCGCGGAGCAGCTTCTGGGCCCGCCGGGCGTCCTCCGAGTTCAGGGTCAGCACCAGGGCGGCGCGCTCGGTGTTGGAGTGGCGTACGTAGAGGTCCAGGATGTTGATGCTGTTGGAGCCCAACAGGGTGGTCACCTCGGCGAGCACGCCGGGGCGGTTCTCCACCGGGACGGCCAGCTCCGCGCTGCTCATGCCCTTTCTGTCCACGAGGATGCCGCCCAGCGCCTCGTAGGCCCTGCGGGCCTCCCGGAAGCGGCGCTCCATGCTCCTGCGGTCCTGGATCTCGCTCCCCAGCTGCGCCATCGCCCCGGCGAACGCGCCGAGCGCCTCGCCCAGCGCCGGGGCGTTCTCCGCCAGGATGTCCGCCCAGAGGGAGGGGTTCGAGGAGCCCACCCGCGTCAGGTCCCTGAACGCCGGCCCGGCGAACGAGAGGGCCTCCGGGGAGATGTCCGAGGCCACCTTAAGGAGCGCCGCGGCCATCAGGTGCGGCAGGTGGGAGAGGGTGGCCATCAGGAGGTCGTGCTTCTCCGGGGCGACCGCCGTGGGGATCGCCCCCAGGAGCTGGACGAAGCGGGAGACCTCCCGGTAGGCCTCCGGGTCGGTGCGCTCCGTGGGGGTCAGGAAGTAGCGGGCGCCGCGGAAGAGGTCCGGGCGGGCGTTGGCCACCCCCGAGAGCTGGCTCCCCGCCATCGGGTGGCCGCCCACGAAGCGCAGGCCGTGGCGCTCGGCCTCCCGGACTATGCCCGTCTTCGTGCTGGCGACGTCGGTGACGAGCCCCCGCGCCGGGGAGAGCTTTCCCAGGAGCTCCCGGATCCTGGAGATCGGGGCGGCGAGCACCACCAGGTCCGCCTCGCGCACCTCCTTCAGGGTGGAGGGGCGGTCCACCGCGCCGAGGCTCGCCGCCTCCTCCAGCACCTCCGGGCGGTCGACGCCCAGGATCTCCCCGACCGCCCCGCGGGCGGCCAGGCCGACTGAGCCCCCGATCAGGCCCACGCCAACTATGCCCAGCGTGCGTATCAGCCGAGCGCTCCTATAACCAGGTCGTTCTCCTGCGTGTTGCCGATGGTCACGCGGCTCCAGCCCGGGTAGCCCAGCGGGTCGCCCTCCCGCACCAGCACCCCCGCCCGCTCGAAGAGGGCGGGCGAGGTCTCGACCAGCACGAAGTTCCCCTGGGAGTGGACGTAGTTCAGGCCCGCCTCCCGGAAGGCCCGCTCCACCCGCTCCCGCTCCCGGATCACGAACTCCGCGCGGGCCCGGATCTTCTCCCGCGCCTGCATGGAGGCGGTGGCGGCCACCTGGGCCGCCAGGTTCACCGAGAAGGGGAAGCGCACCCGCTCGGCGTAGTCGGCGATCTCGCGGGAGGCCAGGCCGTAGCCGACCCGGAAGCCCGCGAGGCCGTGGGCCTTGGAGAAGGTTCTCGCTACGGCCACGTTCGGGCGCTCTAGAGCGAGGGCGTGGGAGCCGTGGTAGGCGGGGTCGGCGACGAACTCCTGGTAGGCCTCGTCCAGGATCAGGAGCACGTCCTCCGGCAGCGCGTCGGCGAACGCGCTGACTTCCTCCAGCGTCAGGTGGGTGCCGGTGGGGTTGTTGGGGTTGCACAGGATCACGGCGCGGGTCTCGCCCGTTACCGCCGAGAGCAGCGCCTCCGGCTTCACCCGGTGCTCCTCCGTGAGCGGCACCCGGCGCGCCCGCAGGCCGAGGGTGGCGGCGATGGAGGGGTAGAGGGTGAAGGTCGGCCAGGGGAAGAGGACCTCGCCCGGGCGCTCCACGAGCATCAGCAGGTTCTGCAGCACCTCGCTCGAGCCGTTGCCGACCAGGACGTTGGCGACGTCGCTTCCCGGGTTGGCGGCGGCCACCGCCTCCCTCAGGGCCGCGGCGTAGCGGTCGGGGTAGCGGTTCGCCCTCGGCAGGGCCTCCGCCAGCGCCGCCTCGGCCTCCGGGAGCGGGCCGAAGGAGAGCTCGTTGGAGGTCAGCTTGACGAGGCCCCCGGTGCCGCGCTCGGCGGCCGCCTCCTGGGAGGCGCGGGGCGGGTTGTACGGGGAGAGGGGCTCCAGCTCCGCTCGGAATCTCACTCGCTTCCTTTCGTCTCTCGCGCCTGCGTGCACTTCATCAATGAGGAGCCAGGATAGCCTAGCCCCCGCGGTGCGGGCTTGCAACAGAGGGGGTGCGCGGCCGACCCCTCCCTGGTAAAATCCCCTCTCCCATGCCGCAGGAGGTCCCGGTAGAGGAGAGGGTGAGGGCGCTGCGGGCCAGGGTCGACGAGGTCGACCGGAGGCTGGTCCGGGCGCTCAACGAGCGGGCGCGCCTCGTGCAGGAGATCCTCTCGGCCAAGGCCGAGGCGGGGCTTCCCGTCTACGACCCCCGGCGGGAGGAGGAGATCCTGCGGCGGGTGGTGGAGGCGAACGAGGGGCCGCTCTACGACTCCTCGGTGCGCGAGATCTTCGAGCTCGTCCTGCACAGGATACGGGACCTGGAGATCCAGCAGAGCGGGGGTAAGGGGCGCCGGGATGGATCCTGACGCCCTCCGCGCGGGCGGGATGGTCCCTCCCGGAACCTTCCGGGTCGTGGCCGGCCCGTGCACGGTGGAGAGCTACGAGCAGTTCTACGCCGGGGCGCGGGCGGTGAAGGAGGCGGGCTTCGGCTACGTCCGCGGCGGGGCGTTCAAGCCCCGCACCTCGCCCTACTCCTTCCAGGGGCTCGGCGAGGAGGGGCTCAGGATCATCTCCGAGGTGGCCGGCAGGCTGGGGCTCGTGGCGGTCACCGAGGTGATGGACCCCCAGGACATCGAGCCGGTCATGGAGCACGCGCAGATCCTGCAGATCGGGGCGCGCAACATGCAGAACTTCTCGCTGCTCAAGCGGGTGGGGGCGGCGCTGCGCGGGACGGACCACGGCGTCATCCTCAAGCGCGGGTTCGCGGCGACGGTGGAGGAGTGGCTGCTCGCGGCGGAGTACATCACCAGCTCCGGGGGCGAGAACGTGGTCCTGTGCGAGCGGGGGATCCGCACCTTCGAGACCTCCACCCGCTTCACGCTGGACCTCTCGGCGGTCGTCGTCGCCAAGCGGCTCTCCGACCTCCCGGTGATCGTGGACCCCTCGCACGCGGCCGGGAGGCGGGACCTGGTGGTCCCCCTGAGCCGGGCGGCGGTGGCGGCGGGGGCGGACGGGCTGATGGTGGAGTCGCACCACCGGCCGCAGGAGGCGCTGTGCGACGGCGAGCAGGCGCTGCCCGCCGAGGAGCTGGCCTCCCTGGCGGAGACGCTGCGCCCCATCGCGGCGGCCGTGGGCCGGAAGGTGGTCTAGAGGGGCGCCGGCTCCCGGCCCCGTTAAAATAGGGGCCGGTGAGGTGCTGGTGCTGATCGAGAGCTTTGGCCGACCCCTCCCGCCGGCGGTCCCCCGGTGAGGCTGCTCGGCGGCAGGTTCGTCCTGGAGCGGGAGCTGGGCATCGGGGGGATGGCCACCGTCTACCTGGGGCGCGACGAGGTTCTGGACCGCCCGGTGGCCGTGAAGATCCTGCGCGGCGGGTTCGACGACCCGGAGACCGCCGGGCGCTTCCGGCGGGAGGGCAGGACGGCGGCGCGGCTCTCGCACCCCAACGTGGTGCAGGTCTACGACGCCGGGGAGGGGGAGCTGGAGGGCAGGAGGGTCTCCTACATCGTCATGGAGTACGTCCCGGGGGGCGACCTGGGGCGCATGATCCGGGAGCGGGGGCCGCTGCCGGGGCCGGAGCTGGCCCGCATCGGGGCGGAGGTGGCCGCCGGGCTCGCCCACGCCCACGGCCGCGGGGTGATCCACCGGGACGTGAAGCCGCCGAACGTGCTGCTGGACGAGCAGGGCACCCCCAAGCTGGCGGACTTCGGCATCGCCCGGGTGCTGGACGCGACGGTGCAGGCGACGCGCACCGGGGTCTACCTGGGCACCGCCGGGTACTCCTCCCCCGAGCAGCTGCGGGGCGAGAGGATCACGCCGAAGAGCGACGTCTACTCCCTCGGGGCAACCCTCTACTGCGCGGCGGTGGGGAGCCCGCCGTTCACCGGTCTCCCGCTGGAGGTGGCGAGCCAGCACATGACGAAGGAGCCCGAGCCTCCCACCCGCCGCGGCGCCCGCATCGGAAGGGGGGTGGAGGAGGCGATCATGGCCTGCCTCTCCAAGGACCCCGCCGCCCGCCCGGAGGCCGGAGAGCTGCGGGAGGCGCTGCTGGCGGCCCGCGCGGAGGGCCCCGCCCCGGCGGCGCCGCGTCCCCGCAGCCGCCCGGCGAAGGCGGAGGAGCGGACCGCCGTTCTGCCCTCCCGGCCCCCGCGCAGGCGGGGGCGGAGGCTGCTCGCAGCGCTCGCCGCGGCCCTCCTGCTCGCCGCCGGGGCCGCCGGGGGCTGGGGCCTGCTCCGGGGCGGGCTTCCCGGCTCGTGGGGGGAGGAGGGGGGCCAGCAGCGGGGCGAGGACCGCTCCGGCGGGCGTCCCGCGCCCCCCGCGCGGGCGGCGGCGGAGGCGGTCTTCGACATGTACGTCGCCGCCGCCACAAACGACTTCGCCGCCTCCTGGAGCTACCTCTCCGAAAGCTACCGGGAGCGGGTCGGCTCCCTGCGGGAGTGGGAGAGCCGCTACGAGGACGTCAGCTACGTGCGGTTCGTGGAGGGGCCGACGGTCGTGCGGGCCTCGGGGAACGAGGCACGGGTGGCGTTCACCGTGCAGGAGACGCGCCCCGAGGGGGTGCGGACGGTGAGCGGCGTCTGGGTGTGCGTGAACGAGAACGGGGAGTGGAAGCTGGACCGCCTGCTGGAGGGGGGCTCCGGCTGACGGCGCCGCGCATATAATCTGCCGCATGGCGGTCCTCGCGGGCAGGTTCGTCCTGGAGCGGGAGCTGGGCTGCGGAGGGATGGCGCGGGTCTACCTCGGCACCGACCGGGTGCTGGAGCGCCCCGTGGCGGTCAAGGTTCTCAGGCCCGGCTACGGCGGCACCGAGGTCGCCTCCCGCTTCCGGCGGGAGGGCAGGACGGCGGCACGGCTCTCGCACCCCAACGTGGTGCAGGTCTACGACGCCGGGGAGGGGGAGCTGGAGGGCAGGAGGGTCTCCTACATCGTCATGGAGTACGCCCCAGGGGGCGACCTGCGCTCCCTGATCTCGCGCCGGGGGACCATCCCGGAGGGGGAGCTGCGCCGGCTCGGGGAAAAGGTCTGCGCCGGGCTCGCCCACGCCCACGGCCGCGGGGTGGTCCACCGGGACATAAAGCCCCACAACATCCTCCTCGACGGCCGGGGCGAACCCAAGGTCTCGGACTTCGGGATCGCGCGGGCGCTCGAGGCCACCCGGGTGACGAGGACGGGCTCCTTTCTGGGGACCGCGCTCTACTCCTCCCCCGAGCAGCTGCGCGGGGAGCGGGCGGGGCCGGAGAGCGACGTCTACTCGCTGGGGGTCACCCTCTACCAGGCGGCCACCGGCCGGCTGCCGTTCGAGGGGACGCCCATGGAGGTGGCCTGCAGGCACCTCTCCGAGGACCCGCCCCCGCCGCGGGCCGCAAACCCCGCCCTGAGCCTCGAGCTCGAGGAGATTATCCTCCGCTGCCTCTCCAAGGACCCTGCCGCCCGTCCGGAGACAGGGGAGCTGGGCGAGAGGCTCGCGGCGAGCCCGGAAGGGCCCCGCCCCGGCGGGCCGCAGCGGACCGCCGCCCCGCGCGCCTCCCGGCGGAGACTGCTCCCGCGCGCGGCGGTCGCGGCCGCCGCTCTCTCCGCCGCCGCGCTCGGGGTGGGTGGTGCCGTGCTGCTCGCGGACGGCGACGCCCCCGGCGGGGGGTCGCAGCCCGCCCGGCGGGAGGCCGGGAGCGAGGCGCCCCCCGCGGCCGGAGGGGAGCAGGAGCTCGCGGGGGCCGGGGAGCGGGCCGGAGCCAGGGGCGGCGTCGTGGCGCCCGGGCCGGCCGAGACCGTCGAGCGGTTCTACGCGGCGGCCGCCGCGGGCGAGTACGGCCGTGCCGCCGGGCTGCTCAGCGCGGGGTACCGGAGGAGCACCTGGTCCTCCACGGCGGTCTTCGAGGGCACCTTCGACACCCTGGAGCGGGTGGAGTTCACCAGCGGGCCCGCGGCGGAGGTCAGCGGGGGGAGGGCGACCGTGAGCTTCAGCACCGTCGCCTACCACACGGACCGGGTCGAGCGCCGCAGCGGGGTGGCCACCCTCGTGCGCGAGGGGGGGAGGTGGAGGATCAGCGGCCTCAGCGTCGGATGAGGGTCGCGGATATAATCGGGGCCGCTGGAAGAGAGGCCCTCTCGAGGAAGGAGCGCGGCATTCTCAGGACCGCAGTCACCGCCTTCGTCTCGGCCGTGCTGGGCGGCCTGATCACGGCCGCCGCCATCTTCGCCGGCGTGGTAGGGCTCGGTGAGGGGGGCGGGGACGTGACCATCAGGGAGGTTCCCGGCGGGGGGAACATAGAGACCCGGTTCGGCCAGGGGCTCTCGGTGCAGGAGATCTACGAGGAGTCCGGGCCCGGGGTGGTCAGCGTGGACGTGGCCTCCGGGGAGCTCGGGCCCGGGGGCGGCTCGGGCTTCGTGCTCGACGAGGAGGGGCACGTGGTGACCAACCAGCACGTCGTCGACGGGGCCGGCGAGGTCTCCGTGCGGTTCGCCAACGGCGTGCGCCGCCCGGCCGAGGTCGTCGGGGAGGACCCCTCCACCGACATCGCGCTCCTCAAGGTGGAGGCCCCGAAGAGCATGCTCCACCCCCTCGCCCTCGGCGACTCGGAGTCCGTTGAGGTGGGCGACCCCGTGGTGGCCATCGGCAACCCGCTCAACGTGGGCCTCAGCGTCACCACCGGCATCGTCAGCGGCCTCGACCGCCCCATAAAGGCCCCCAACAACTACACCATCGACGGGGCCATCCAGACCGACGCGGCCATAAGCTCCGGCAACTCCGGGGGGCCGCTGCTGGACGCCCGGGGGGCGGTCATAGGGGTGAACTCGCAGGTCGCCTCGGCCGGGGCGCAGGGGGTGGCCCAGGGCGTGGGCTTCGCCGTCCCCTCCGACACCGTAAAGAGTGTCGTGAGGCAGCTTATCACCGAGGGGGAGGTGGAGCACGGCTACATCGGGGTTCGGATGTTCACGCTGGGGGTGGACGAGATCTCGGCCTACACCGGGCTCTCGAAGGAGGAGCTGGCCGACCGCTACGACCTGCCGCCCAACGGGGCGATAGTCAGCGAGGCGGTCCGGGGAGGCCCGGCGTACCGGGCCGGGATCCGTGGCGGCCCGGAGAAGGAGGTCCGGGGCATCCCGGTGCCGATGGGCGACGTGATCACGCGGGTCGGGGAGAAGAAGGTCGTCTCTCCCGACGACGTGATCGAGGTGGTCAACTCCCGGCGGCCGGGGGAGACGATGCGGCTCAGGGTCGTCACCCCCGGCGAGGAGCCGCGGGAGGTGCGGCTGGTGGTGGCCCCGCAGCCGGACGAGGTCTAGCGGCGGTGGGGCGCGGACGGGTGAAGTGGTTCTCGGGGGAGAAGGGCTTCGGCTTTATCGAGACGGAGAGCGGGGAGGAGGTGCTGGTCCACTACACGGAGATAGAGGGGGAAGGGTTCAGGGCCCTGGAGGAGGGGGCGGAGGTGGAGTACGCGGCGGTGAAGACCGAGGACGGCCGGCGGCGCGCCTTCGGGGTGAGGATGCTCCCGCGGTGAGCCCGGACGGGATGGAGCAGCTCAAGCGGGCCGCCGCCCGGGAGGCGGTGGACCGCTACGTGGAGAGCGGGATGGTGGTGGGGCTCGGGACCGGGACGACCGCCTCCTGGGCGGTCCGCAGGATCGGGGAGCGGCTGCTGGAGGGGAGCCTGAGCGGGGTGCGGGGGGTGCCCACCTCGGAGTACACGGCGGCGCTGGCCCGGGAGTGCGGGGTGCCGCTGGTCTCCCTCTCGGAGCGCCGCCCGGAGCTGACCATCGACGGGGCGGACGAGATCGCCCCGGACCTCAGCGTGATAAAGGGCCGGGGCGGGGCGCTGCTGCGGGAGAAGATCGTGGCGGCCGCCTCGCGGCGGGGCGTGGTGATCGTGGCGGACGGCTCCAAGCAGGTGTCGCTGCTGGGCAACGGGCCGCTGCCGGTGGAGGTGGAGCCCTTCGGGTGGGAGGCCACCGCGGAGGCGCTGGCCGCGCTGGGGTGCGAGCCGGAGCTGCGCCGGGTCAAGACCCAGCCGTTCGTCACGGACGGCGGGCACTACACGCTGGACTGCCGCTTTCCGGGCATCCCGGACCCCCCCGGGCTGGCCTGCAAGATAAAGCGGGTGCCCGGGGCGCTGGAGTGCGGGCTCTTCGTGGGGCTGGCGCGGGCCGCGGTGATCGCGCGCCCGGAGGGGGTGGAGGTGCTGGAGGCCGCCTAGCTCCTCCCCACGCTGAAGCCGGCCCGGATGCCGACCGGCCGGGCCCCCTCCTGCTCCACGGCGAGCTTGTAGATCGCGTCGAGCTCCAGGTACACGGTGGCGCGCCCGTCCTGCATCCGGACGCGTAGGTATCCGTCGCCGAGCTCCACGTCGTCCAGGTGCTCGGCCTCCACGGTGAAGGTGTCCCGGCGGTCCCAGATCGCCAGGTTGGCCTTCTCCTGCTTCGCCTGCTCGAGGGCGCTCTGTACCAGCCTTCTGTCCATGTTCCCGTTCTTCCTCCGAGGTCTCTCGCTCTCCGGCCCTCCGGGGGCCGCTTCCCCATTCTACTACCGGCCGGCGTCCGGATAGCCCTCCCCGCCGTGTAATACAATACGCCGCGGCTTTTCCGGACGCATCCCATGAAGGGGCTGGCGCGAACACTCCGGGACGCGGACCGGGCTTTGTTCCGGGTCATCTTCCGCGTCAAGTGGGCGCCGCTCACGGTGCTGATGCGGTGGTTCACGGTGGCGGGGACCGCCGGGGCGCTGTGGGGGGCGCTGGCCGCCCTTGCCTTTCTTCTCACCGGGATGCGCGTGGCGCACCTCGTGATCCCGTGGGGGGCGGTGGCCGTCTCGTGGCTGGTGGCCGAGGGCGCGAAGTACCTCTTCAACCGGGCCCGGCCCTTTATCTGGGACACGGAGATAGCCCCCCTGGTGAAGACCCCCTCCTCGAGCTCCTTCCCCTCGGGGCACTCGGCGACGGCGGCGGCGGGGGCGATCACGCTCTCCGCCCTCTACCCCCAGCTGTGCCCGCTCTTTGCCGCGGCGGGGTTGCTGGTGATCCTCTCGCGGGTGTACCTGGGGGTTCACTTCCCGCTGGACGTCCTAGCCGGCGCGCTGATCGGGGCGGCCTCCGCGGGGGCCTTCCTGCTGGCGCCGGGCTGGTGAAGCCGCTTACCCGCCCCCGGCGGGAGAGGGGGTAGAAAGGAGACCGGGCATGGACGTCGTTGAGCGCTACTACACGATAGGCGCCGTAGCCGCAGACCCCGGCGCGCTCGGGGAGCTCGAGGAGCGGCTGCGGGAGG
>Ga0068704_100156_pt1 | contig 33606 bp, 33 predicted proteins | sample CeladaPassaD2F12_FD_62225 | JGI IMG/M metagenome (GOLD analysis project Ga0068704, IMG submission 62225) | Cellulose-adapted microbial communities from the Joint BioEnergy Institute, USA - Passage D2F12 | ecosystem: Engineered > Bioreactor > Continuous culture > Unclassified | place: USA, Joint...
CCACGGGCGCCCGTCCCGCCGTGCCGCCCATCCCCGGTCTCGAGGAGGCCGGCTACCTCACCAGCACCACGAACATGGAGCTCGAGGAGGCGCCGGAGTCGGTGCTCGTGATCGGGGCCGGGTACGTGGCCATCGAGCAGGGCCAGCTCCTTTCTCGCCTCGGGAGCAGGGTGACCCTCATGCAGCGCGGCCCGAGGCTGCTGCGCGAGCAGGAGCCCGAGGTCTCGGAGGCGATGATGGAGGCGCTCCGGCGCGAGGGCATCGAGGTCCTCACCGGGGTCCGCATCGAGCGCGCCGGGAAGACGGAGAAGGGCAAGAAGCGCCTCCACCTCGCCGTGGGCGGCGAGGAGCGGGTGCTGGAGGGTGAGGAGATCCTGGTCGCCGCGGGCCGCAGGCCCAACGTCGAGGAGCTTGGCCTGGAGCGGGCCGGCGTAGAGCTCGACGAGCGCGGAGCCGTGCGGGTGGACGGGCGGCTCGGGACCACCAACCCGAGGGTGTGGGCCGCGGGCGACGTCACGCTCGGGCCGCAGTACGTCTACGTCGCGGCCTACGAGGGCGCTCTCGCCGCGGACAACGCGCTCGGCGGGGCGGGCAGGGAGGTGGACTTCAGCGCGCTCCCCGGCGTGATCTTCTCCGACCCCCAGGTCGCGAGCGTCGGGCTCACCGAGCGGAGAGCCCGGGAGAGAGGGCTCGAGGTCCAGAGCTCCGTGCTGCCGCTGGAGGCGGTGCCCCGCGCGCTCGTAAACCACGACACTCTAGGGGTCATAAAGCTCGTCGCCGAGGCGGGGACGGGGCGGCTGCTCGGGGCGCACATGGTCGCCGAGAACGCGGGGGACGTGATCTACGCTGCCACCCTCGCCGTCAGGTTCGGCCTCACCGTCTCCGACCTCGCGGAGAACTTCGCCCCCTACCTGACGATGTCCGAGGGCCTTAAGCTCGCCGCCCAGTCCTTCGGGCGCGACGTCTCCAGGCTCTCGTGCTGCGCGGCGTAAGAGGAGGAGAACGATGGGCTACGAACGGATCGAGTTGCCGGAAGAGCTCCGGGAGCGCCTGCTGAAGGTCTTCGGCCTCCCCCGGGACGCCCGGCTCCGGACCCTCGGGGACCTCACGGAGGCCTTCGCCAGGGAGACCCCGAGGCCGCGGCCGGAAGACCTCATCTCCGAAGGGGAGACCCGCCACGAGGCGCGGGTGAACGGGGAGACCATCCACACCCACTGCTTCATGGACGCGCTGATGCTCCCCGCCGTGCTCGGCGAGGAGCGGGTTGCCGTGCGCTCGGAGAGCCCGGCGGGCGGCACCGTCGCGGCGCTCGTCACCGAGGACGGCGTGGACGCCTCCCCGGCCGGGGCCGTCGTCTCCTTCGGCGTCGCGCGTGCGGGGGAGGGGCCGGTGCAGGCCACGCTCTGCCCGTACCTCAACGCCTTCCCCTCCCGCGAGGACTACGAGCGGTGGGCGGCGGAGCGGACGGACGCCGTGACGATACCCCTGCCCATAGAGGACGCCTTCGCTCTCGCCCGCGACTGGGCCACCGTCGGCGAGCGCGAGGCTCCAGAAGGAGGGGTCGGGTGCCGTTGCTGACGCTCCGCGGAAGACGGCGGCTTGGCGGCACCGGCGGGCGCGAAGGCCGGCCGACGCCGTTAGAAGCGGGCGACCGAGGACGCGATCGGAGGTAGGGCGATGGGCTACGGAGAGATCCCCATACCCGAAGAACTGAGCGGGAGCGTGTTGCGGGCCGTCGGGCTCCCTAGCCGGTACTACCGGACGCTAGGAGAGCTGGTCGAAGACGCAGCGGCCCTGAGAGGGCCGCGCCGCCCCGAGGACCTCATCTCCGAAAGGCCCACCCGCCACGAGGCGCGGGTGAACGGGGAGACGCTCCACACCTACTGCTTCCTAGATGCCCTCATGCTCCCGTTCGCCCTGCGCGGCGAGCCGGTGGAGGTCCGCTCCAGGGCCCCCGAAGGCGGAGAGGTCGTTGCCCTCGTTACCGAGGAAGGCGTGGAGGTCAGCCCTTCGGAGGCGGTGATGTCCTTCGGCGCGGCCCGGCGGAGCGAAGGGCAGACGCATGCGGCCCTCTGCCCGTACCTCAACGCCTTCCCCTCCTTAGCGGACTACGAACGCTGGGCGCGGAGGACGCCGGAGGCGGTAACCATCGCCCTTCCGCTGGCGGAAGCCTTCTCCCTCGGTCGCGACTGGGCCGGGGCGGTGGAGGTGCCCGAAGGGTGGGGCGGATGTTGCTAGAGACGGCCTCGCCGGGACACGATCGGAGAAAGGAGACGGTATGCAGGAGAAGACACGGGACGTTCCACCTCTCGCGGAGGCAGACATCGGGCGCAGGAGCCCGGACATGATCGTCGCGGCCAAGCTCTTCGACGGGTTCGCCGACCCCACCCGCATGTCCATCCTCGCCTACCTGGCCCGCCGCGGCGAGGCCGGGGTCTCCGAGATCGTGGAGGCCGTCGGGGCGACGCAGCCGCGGGTCTCGGTGCACCTGCAGTGCCTCGCGTGGTGCGGGTACGTGCGGGCGCGGCGCGAGGGCCGGCGCGCCTACTACTCCATAGCCGACGAGCGGGTGCTCCAGATGCTCCGGCTCGCGGAGGAGCTGCTCGCGGACAACCGCGAACACGTCGAGGCTTGCGAGGTCACCGGCGAGTGCTAGCGGCGAGGATGTCGCGCTCGGGTTTGAGGGGCCGGCATCTGTCGCGCCCTCATAGGCCGCATTCTGAACGACCAAAACCAAGATACAAGGAGCTTTGAGCCATGACCAGAGGACTTCTGCTCGCGGGCGGCGCTCGTCGTCGTTGTCCTGGCCGCGGCGAACTGGCGGGCGATCGTCGAGGGAGGGGGCGCCGCGCCCGCTCATGAGAGAGCCGCCGCGCGGGCTCAGCAGGCCTCCGCCCCTTCGGGGTCCGGTGCCGTCGGAGGCGTCGAGGAGGTGGCCGCCCGGGAAGGCTCCGCCGGGGAAGCGCGGACCAAACGGTTGAGGGTCGAGAACATGCTCCAGGTTGGCGGCTTCGGCTGCGCCAGCTGCCAGCAGGTGGCCTACGGGTCCCGGCCCAACACATACGTGATCGAGGCAAACGACGACTTCCGGCTCGAAGAGGTGGCGCGGCGGGTCCGCTCGGTCGGCGAGGAGTACAACCGCAGGCTCGGGCTGCCGGACAGCCGGCCCTGGATCCTGGAGGAGGTCCGGGAGGAACGGCGGAACTCTTAGCCCGGCGTACACCGCGTCGAGTAGCAGACAGACGTCGAGTAGCAGAGATACACCGCGTCGAGTAGCAGAGAGGAGGTGCCGGTTGAAGAAGATCGGCGGTTATATCCTGGTGGGAACGGCGCTGCTCGCCTGCCCCTGCCACCTGGCCCTGCTGTTGCCGGCGGTGGCGGGCCTCCTCGGGGGCACGGCGCTCGGGGCGGCCCTCGGGGCGAACGCCGGGTGGGTGCTCGCCGCGGCGACCGTCTACTTCGTCGGCGCGCTCGCGGGCGGGCTCTACCTCCTGAGCCGGCGGGCCGGGAGAGGCGGGCGCGCGACCGAGGCGCGAAACTGCTGCCCCCCGCCCTCCGGCGGCCGCAGGAGGGAGCGGGAGCGCGCGGGAGGGAGGCGGCATTGACCGCGGCGAAGAAGAGGGCCGCCGCGGCGGTCCTGCTCGCGGCCGCCCTCGCCGCCGGCGCCTGCGGCGGCTCCGGGGGAGGGCAGGCAGCGGCCGGAGGACAGGATGAGGCGGTGCGGGAGACGACCGCCGCGGCAGCCGCGGTCCCGAGCATCGAGACCCTCGACGGCCAGGAGTTCGACCTCGAGGAGAAGCGCGGCGAGGTCGTCGCGCTCTACTTCATGGCCGGCTGGTGCGGCTCCTGCATCCCCGAGGCGCGGGCCTGGTCCGAGCTCTACCCGGAGTACAGGGACGAGGGGCTGGAGCTGCTCATCGTCTCGGCCGACCCGAACGACACGCCGCAGACCATCCGGAGGTTCCGGGAGGCCGGCGGCATCGGGAAGCTCCCGTGGGCCATAGACCAGACGGGCGAGTTCACCCGCTCGCTCGGCGTGCGCGCCCTCGACTCCACCGTCATTATCGGCAGGGACGGAGAGGTGGTCTACCGCGACGCCGTCCCCACCGGGAGGCAGACCCTCGAACAGGAGATAGAGGAGGCCCTGTGAGCGAACTTCAGTCCCTTCTGGCCGGCTGGCTCTCGAGCCTGGCCGGGGTATTGCCCTTCGGCGTGGCCTTCGGGGCCGGGATGGTCGCCGCCGTGAACCCCTGCGGGTTCGCCATGCTCCCGGCCTACCTCTCGCTCTACCTCGGCGCCGAGGAGGAGGGCTTCGCGAAGCGCTCGGTGGCCGCGCGCCTGCTGCGGGCGCTGCTCGTCGGCGCGACCGTCTCGCTCGGCTTCGTGCTCCTGTTCTCCCTCGTGGGCGTCGCCGTCTCCTCCGGCGGGGTTGCGCTGCTCGCGGCTATGCCGTGGGTGGGGGTCTTCATCGGGGCGGCGCTCGTCGTGCTCGGGCTCTGGATGCTCGCCGGGCGCACCCTCCACGCCGGGGCCTTCGAGCGGTTCGCGGCCAGGATCGGGGACCCGGGGGACGTGAGCCTCAAAGGCTTCTTCCTCTTCGGGCTCGCCTACGGGGTCGGCTCCCTGAGCTGCACGCTGCCGGTCTTCCTCATGGTGGTCGGGACCGGCATCGCCTCGGGCGGCCTCCTCTCCGGGGCGGGGCAGTTCCTCGCCTTCGGGCTCGGGATGGCCTCCGTGCTCGTGGCGCTCACGCTGGCTCTGGCGCTCTTCAAGCAGGGGCTAGTGAAGCGGCTGCGGGGGGCGATGCCCTACGTGCGGCTCGCCTCGGCGGCCCTGCTCGTGGTGGCGGGCGCCTACGTGGTCTACTACTGGCTCTCCTCGCAGGCCGGGGGCGCGCTGCCGGGTTAGACTTACGCCCGCACCGCGAAAACGCACGAGAGAGGAGGGACGGCTTGTCGAAGACGCCGCGGGAGGGAGAGCGCTTTCCGGAGCTCTCGTTTCTGACGGAGGAGGGCCGGAGGGTCTCCACCGGCGACCTGCTCGGGCAGACCACCGTGCTCTACTTCTACCCCAAAGACCAGACCCCGGGCTGCACCAGGGAGGCCTGCGCCTTCAGGGACCGGATGGAGGACTACGGGCGGGCCGGGATAAAAGTCTACGGCGTCTCCCTCGACCCGCCCGAGTCCCACCGGCGCTTCCGGGAGCGCAACCGGCTCAACTTCCCCCTGCTCACCGACGAGGAGGGGAGGGCGGCGCGGGAGCTCGGCATCCTCTCCGAGAAGGGCTATGCGCGGCGGGTCACCTTCCTGCTGGACGCCGGGGGGACCGTCATCCGGGTCTACCCCGAGGTCTCTCCCGAGACCCACGCCGACGAGGTGCTCGCCGCCGCTAGTAGCGCCGGCCCCTCTGCCGGCTGATATCGAAGCGGGCCGAGGAGGAGACCGCCATCACCGCCATCACCCCGCACTGCACGGGGTCGCTGACGACCAGGTCGGCGGCGTCCGGGACGCTCCCGGCCATGTTCAGCGAGAGCACGATGATGCCGCGCTTGCGGATCTCGTAGACCGCCTCGGCCACGTCCCCGCCCATCAGCGCGCCGGCGAGCACCAGCGCCACCGCCCGGGGCAGCCTGGCCACCGCCCTCACGGCGGCGGCCAGGTTCTCCTCCCCCACGAGGGGGATGGTGTCCACCGAGATCCGCTCGCCCCGGATGTTGTGCCGGTCGGCCTCGGCGACCGCACCGACCACCACCTGCCCCACCTGCGCCCCGCCGCCGATCACGATGATCCGCTTGCCGTACACCTTGGCGAAGGAGGGGGCGCGCTCCACCTCCCGCACGATGGGCAGGGCCCGCAAGTCCTCGACGAGCACCTCCGGGGAGGAGAGCTCCTCCAGCTCGAAGTAGATGGTGCACTCCCCCGCGCGCCGGTCGGAGATGTCTATGTAGGTGATGTTGGCCCGGTGCTCGAAGATGACGCCGGTCAGCTCGTGGAGGATGCCCGGCTGGTCGGGGGCCCGCACCACGAGCGCGAAGGGGATCTCGAGCTGCCGTCCCTCGCCGCTCATGGCCGGATATTCTAGCCGAGGGCGGAGGGGACGGCGCCCTCGGCCTACCCCCCGCCGCCGCTCCCCGCCCCCGGCAGGCGGTCGTTGGCTATGGTCTCGCCGAAGGGGCCGGTGTTCGCCGCCCGGACCTCCGCCGCGGCGCGGCCGCCCTCCACCGGGAGGAGGGGCATGACGAGCTCGGCGAAGCGGTAGGCCTCCTCCAGGTGGGGGTAGCCGGAGAGGATGAAGCTGTCTATCCCGATGTCCATGTACTCCCGCATCCTCTCGGCCACCGTCTCCGGGTCCCCGACGAGGGCGGTCCCCGCCCCGCCGCGCACCAGTCCGACCCCGGCCCAGAGGTTGGGGCTCACCTCCAGCCTGTCGCGCCGGCCGCCGTGCAGGGCGCTCATCCGGCGCTGGCCCTCGGAGTCCATGCGGGCGAAGATCTTCTGCGCGGAGGCTATGGTCTTTTCGTCGAGGTGGCGGATCAGATCCTCCGCCGCGGCCCACGCCTCCTCGCCGGTGGGCCGCACGATGACGTGCAGCCGGATGCCGAAGGAGACCTCCCTCCCGGCCCGCCGGGCGGCCCGGCGCACCCTCTCCACCTTCTCGGCCACCTGCGCGGGCGGCTCGCCCCAGGTGAGGTATTTGTCTATGGTGCTCGCCGCAACGCCGATGGCGGCCTCCGAGGAGCCGCCGAACCAGAGCGGCGGCCCTCCCTCCTGCACCGGCGGGAAGAGCAGCCGCGCCCCCTCCACCCTGATGTGTCTCCCGGAGAAGTCCACGGTCTCCCCGGCGAGCAGCCGCCGGTAGACCTCCAGGAACTCCCTGGTGGCCTCGTAGCGCTCCCCGTGGTCGAGGAAGATGCCGTCGCCCCGGTTCTCCACCGGGTCGCCGCCCGTGACCACGTTTATGAGCACCCTGCCGCCCGAGAGCCGGTCGAGGGTGGCGGTCATCCGCGCCGCCAGGCTCGGCGGCTGGAGCGCCGGCCGGACGGCCACCAGATAGCGGAGGCTGCGGGTGAGGGGCACCATGGCGGAGGCGACGACCCACGCGTCCTCGCAGCTCCGGCCCGTGGGCAGCAGGACGCCGTGGTAGCCGAGGTTGTCCGCGGCCTGGGCTATCTGGCCGAGGTAGCCGAGGTCCACGGCCCGGCCGCCCTCGTTGGTGCCGAGATACCGCCCGTCGCCGTGGGTGGGCAGAAACCAGAGCACCTTTATCTCGCCTTTGTCTCCGTTCGTCTGGCTCACGGCTCGAAAAACCTCCTCAAGAGAACGCCTCGCTCTCATCTGACGGGACGCGCCCCGGCGCGCAGCCGGGCCGTCTTCTCGGCCTCGGGGAAGATGTCCGTACCGCAGGTCTCCCGCAGGGCGAGCACGCAGATCACGCTCAGCAGCGCCGCCCCGGCCATGTAGCCCGCGAGCAGCCAGGGCCTCCCGCCGCCCTCCGAGAGCAGCCACGTGGCCACCAGCGGGGTCATGCCGCTGGCGAAGATCCCGGAGAACTGGTAGACGAACGAGAGGCCGCTGTAGCGCACCCGCGTCTCGAAGAGCTCGGACCAGAAGGAGGCGAGGGTGGCCTCCATCATGGGGTGGACGAGCCCGAACGCCACGACCAGCGCGAGCATGGCGGGCGCCACCCGCCCGGTGCCGAGCAGCAGAAAGGAGGGGAGGGCGAAGAGCCCGAAGAGACCGGCCCCCGCCCCGAAGACCGGGCGCCGCCCCACGCGGTCCGAGAGCGCGCCGCAGAGGGGCGTGAGCGCGCAGTTGAGCACCGCGGCCACCGAGACGCACAGCAGCGCCGCCGGGCGGCTCATGCCGAGCGCGCCCGCGAGGTAGGAGATGACGAAGACGCCGTAGATGTTGAAGGAGACGCCCTCGGCGAACCGGGTGCCCACGCCGAGCAGAAGCTCCCGCGGGTGGGTCCGGAGGAGCTCCAGAAAGGGGACCCGCGCCTCCTGCCGCGCCTCGCTCAGCCTGAGGAAGGCCGGGCTCTCCAGCACCTGCAGCCGGATGTACGCCCCGACGGCGACCAGCACGGCGCTGAAGAGAAACGCCAGCCTCCAGCCCCAGCCGAGGAACTGCTCCTCCGTGAGGGACACCGAGAGCAGGGTGAAGGCCGAGGTGCCGAGCAAGAGCCCCGCCGGCACCCCCACCTGCGGCCAGCTCCCGTAGAAGCCGCGCCGCCCGCGGGGCGCGTGCTCGACGGCCATCAAGACCGCCCCGCCCCACTCGCCCCCGAGCCCTATCCCCTGCACCACCCGCAGGGCGAGCAGCAGCGCCGGGGCCCAGAGCCCCACCTGCCCGTAGGTCGGCAGAAGCCCGATGAGGAAGGTGGCGACCCCCATGACGAGGAGCGTAAGCACCAGCATCCGCTTGCGCCCGATGCGGTCGCCGAAGTGCCCGAAGACGAGCCCCCCTACGGGGCGCGCCACGAAGCCCGCCGCGAAGGTGGCGTAGGCCGCGAGCGTCCCCGCGGTGGGGTTCCCCTCCGGGAAGAAGAGCCGGTTGAAGACCAGCCCGGCGGCCGTCCCGTACAGGAAGAAGTCATACCACTCGATGGTGGCCCCCACCGCGCTGGCCAGGGCCACCCGGCGGACGGAGGAGTCCCCCGCCGCCCCTTTCTTCTCTGCGCTGCCCATCACCCTCCCCCTCTCCGGAGAGAGGGGAGCAGGCGCGCGGAGGGCCCCGCCGCTCCGCCCCCGAGCAAAACGGCGGCGAGCCGGGCGGCCTGCTCCCGGATCTCCGGTATGGCGATCGTCTCCCAGAGCCGCCCCTTGCGCAGCGGCCCGATTGCGTACATCCTCCCCGAGGCCTCGCCCCGGGCGTCGATGAGCTCCCCCTCCTCGCCGGTGTCCAGCCCGAGCCCGAGCGGGCCGGGGCGGGCCAGGCCCTCCGAGAGCAGGGACCTCACGAGCGGGTGGCGCACGCGCCGCAGGTCCGTCTCGGGGGCGGTGCAGTTGACGACGCAGCCGACGCGGAGGCTCCTGGCCCCGCCGCCGCGGAGCGAGATCTCCACCTCCACCCCCCTCCCGGCCTCGCGGCAACATCTCACCCGGCCCGCCATGACGACGAGCCGGCCCTCCTCGCGCATCGCGCGCACCCTCTCCCCCACCTCCGGGGCGACCCGGTGGCGGTGCACCTCCCAGTAGGGCTGGACATGCCGCAGAAAGCGGCGGCGCTCGGCCTCGGGGAGCGAGGCCCAGAGCCCCTGGACCTCCGGCCGGAGGGCCTCGACCACCCCGTGCCAGTCCCGGCCGCGCCCGCCGGCCCGCGCCGCCTCCTCCCTCACCCTCCGGAAGAGGCGGGAGATCCGGGCGGCCTCCGGGTCGCCCGGCGAGACGAAGCGCGGGTAGGGAGGGGAGATTACGTCCGGCCGGTAGGGGTTCGGCACCAGACCGCGCCGGGACACCGCATAGACCGGCCCTGCGTGGCCGCGCTCCTGCAGCGCGATAGCCACGTCTATCGCCGTCAGGCTGGTCCCCACGAGAAGGACCGGCGCCTCCTCGGGCACCCGGTCGAGCGCCCCGGGGGCCCAGGCGTCGGGCACGTGGCGCGGTCCGCGCACGAAGGAGGGGCTTCCGAGCGGGAGGCCGCGCGGCGGGAAGTTCCCCAGGGCGAGCGCCACGCGCCCGGCGGCAAGCCCCCGCCCGCCGGCGAGCCGGACGCGGAAGACGCCGTCCCCGCCGGCCTCTATCCCCACCGCCTCGCCGCGCACGTATTCCAGGGTCGCCCCGGAGGAAAGGGCGGCCTCCTCCAGCACCTCCTCCAGGTAGGCCCCGTAGAGCCGCCTCGGCGCGAAGGTCTCCGGGCGCGCCCCGGGCATCGGCCCCGAGCGCAGCCACCGGACGAAGTGGCCGGGGTCCTCGGGGAAGGCGCTCATGTTGAGCGCCGGCACGTTGAGCAGGTGGCCCGGGGAGCGCGTCGAGTAGGCGACCCCCCGCCCGGCCCCGGGGCGGCGCTCCACCAGAAAGAGGCGCAGGCCGTCCGCCAACGGGTGCCGCAGCAGCCGGGCGGCGAGGAGCGTCCCGCTCGCCCCCGCCCCGATCACGGCGACGGCCGTCACGAGCCCAGAACCTCCCCCACCGGGAGCAGCCGCACGCTCCGGAGCCCCAGATCCTCGAAGATGGCCGCCCCCACCGCGCAGGCGCTCTCCCCGTCTTTAGGGCAGCCGGCCCCGGAAGCGGAGGCCCCTCCCCCGCGCGCCACGTAGGCGATCACGCCGCGCCCCTCCCTCTGCGCCCGCTGCATGGCCCCCTCGAGGAGGGCGCCGCAGCCGCAGCCCAGGGAGCCGAACGCCTCCCCGAGGAGGCAAGAGCGGTGGATGTGGGCGAAGACCCGGCCCCGGCCCCGCACCTCCCCCGCCACGAGCGCCAGGTGCGCGCGCCCGTCGGCCGCATCCCGGTAGGCCACGACCCGGAACTCCCCGAAGCGCGTCGGGAGCCGGGCCTCGGCCTCGCGGCGCAGCCGCGGGCCGCCGGCGGCCGGAAGCGCCTCAGGCCTCGCCCCCGCAAGGCTCAAGAGGCCGCCTCCAGCACCCGGCGCCACCCGGCGAACCTCCGCTCCCCGTAGACCAGCGGGGACGCCTCGCCTCCGGCGCTGGCCCCCTCGAGCGCCAGCCCGACGAGCACCAGGTGGTCCCCGGCCTCGAGCTCGCGCCACAGCCGGCACGCTACATAGGCCAGGCTGCAGCCCTCGAGCACCGGCCCGCCCTGGGGGCACCGCCCGGGGGCCCGGTGCGCGAGCCCCTCGAACTTCCCGGCCCCCTTCGAGGCGAAGCGCAGCGCGAGGTCCGCGTGCTCCGCCGCCAGGAAGTTGACCGTGTAGCCGCCGCTCGACCGGATGGCGGGCAGGGTCTCGGACTCCCTGTCCACGCAGACCAGCACCAGCGGCGGGGAGAGCGAGACCGGGCAGAACGCGCTGACCGTAAGGCCGCGCGGCTCTCCCCCGTCCCCGTAGGCGGTCACCACCGTAACCCCCGCCGGGAAGCGGGACATGATCCCCTTGAACAGCTCCGGCGTCACCCTTCCGGAGCCCGCACGCAGGGTCCCGGGCATGGCCGGCTCACCTCCTCCTGTCTCGCCTGCTCGTCTCCTCCGAAGGGGCGCGAGAGGACCATCAAGGGTCCCCGCCGCGGTAGCGGCGCAGCCTCTCGCGCTCCTCCTCGTCGTCGTAGGGGGTCTCCGTGTCCAGCCCCACGCCGCCGAGCTCCCTGGGGAAGGCGTTCGCGGGGGGCTGGTGCTTCTCGGGGAGCCTCTCGTAGAGCACCCGGGCCTCCGCGGGGGTCAGAACCTCGAGCTCGTCCCGCTCGCCGTGGCGCTGGACGAAGTAGCCCGAGTTGTGCGCCCGGAAGAGGTAGACGCCCCCCGCCGCGTCGGAGGCAAGCAGGCGGGCGAGCGCCGTGCGGTAGCGCTCCCCGTCCACGACCGCGCTCATCGTCTTGAAGCCGCTCAACTCTCCCCCTTTCCGGTTTCGAACGGCGTCCGCCGTTCTATCGTCGGGGCCGAAGCGCCCACGAGGGGCCCGCGCTGCCGCTCGCAGAAGGCCACCACCGCCTCGGCCAGCTTCTCCAGCTCCCGGATCACGCCGCGGTCCACCAGCTCTCCGCCGTCGAAGTGCTCGTTCTTGGCGTAGACGGCGCCGGGCAGGGCGTGGGCCTGGAAGAAACCCACGAGGGGCTTCAGCTCGTGCTCTATGGCCAGGTAGTGGTGGTCGCTGCCCGCGGTGGCGACGAGCCCCACCGGCTTGCCCAGGAGAGCGTCGTTCGGCAGCAAGTCGAAGAGGTTCTTCAGGATTCCGGTGTAGGTGGCCCGGTAGATGGGGGTGCCCACCACGAGCGCGTCGGCCTCTACCACCTTGTCGATGACCCGGCGGGTGTCCCCCTCGTAGAGGGAGGGGTCGCGGCCGTCGCAGAACACGAGGTCGTAGTCCACGAGGCTCAGCACCTCCGCCTCCACCGCCGGGTGCCGCTCCGCCGCGTGGCGGACGGCCGTCTCCACCGCGGCGAGGGTTTTGGACCGGGAGCTGGGGCTCCCGGAGATGCCGATAAGCTTCACCGGAGAGAGACCTCCTTTCTCTTCTCTGGAACGGGCGCGTACGCCGGCCATCAGAGGGCGCGCCCCGCGGCGTAGGAGCCGTTGCGGAGGGCCTCCTCCCGCTCGCGCACGAGCGGGATGACCTTTCTCCCGAACTGCTCGAGCTCCCAGTCGTAGTGCAGGAAGCCGCAGAGGATCATGTCTACGCCGAGGTCTTTGAGCTCCAGGATCCTCTCGGCCACCTGCTCGGGGGTACCGATAAGCCCGGTCTTGAAGCCGTCGTTGTACTGGACTAGGTCCTCGAAGGAGGAGTCGGCCCACATCCCCTCCCCCTCCCTGGAGGAGCGCCCCGCCGCCTTGGTGGCCTCGCCGAAGCCCTTGACGGCCTCCACGTCGGCGTTCGCGACGATCTCCCTGAGCGTCTCGACGGCCTCGTCCTCGGTGTCGCGCACGATGGCGAACGCGTTGGCCCCGAACTTCAGCTCGCGCGGGTCGCGCCCGGCGGCCTCCGCGGCGGCGCGCGCGTCGGCGATGATCTCCCGGAAGCCACGGTTGGTGTTGCCGTTCATGAACAGCACGTCCGAGACGCGCCCGGCCATCCTGCGGGCGGCCTTGGAGTTGCCCCCCTGGAAGACGGGGATGCGGTGGACGGGCTTGGGCAGCATCGGGGCCTCTTCGAGGGTATAGAAGGCCCCGTAGAAGTCGAAGACGTCCTCCGTCCACATGCCCTTGAGCACCCGGACAAACTCCTCGGAGCGCCGGTAGCGCTCGTCGTGCTCGAGCCAGGGCAGCCCGTAGCCGGTGAACTCGCTCCTGAACCAGCCGCTCACGACGTTGATCGCCGTCCTGCCGCCGCTGACCACGTCCAGCGAGGCCTGCATCTTCGCCACCACCCCCGGGTGCCACAGCCCCGGATGCACGGCGGTGATGAGGTGCAGCCGCTCGGTGTGGGCCAGGATCTGGGAGGAGATGACGAACGCCTCGTGCTGGTGGTCGGCGCCGTAGCTGGCGAACCACCTCGTCTGCGAGAGGGCTGCGGCGAACCCGTTCTCCTCGGCGACCTTCGCGTAGCGCAGGTTGGACTCGAGGTCCCACCCGGTCTGCATGGGCAGGGTGGTGATCACGAGCCCCCCGGAGACGTTGGGCACCCAGTAGGCGAACTGGACCTCTCCCCCATCGCTCTCCTCCCACCACCCCGGAGCGGGCAGCGGGTTCTCGGCGTTTGTCAAGAGCCTCGGATATGCCGGCGCCATGGCCTCGAAAGCCTCCTTTCTCTCTTTCAGGTCCAGATCCTCTTAGGGGTCCCGATGCCCCTCTCTCGCAGGTACTCGACGGCCCGGGCGACGTCTCCCCCCGCCGCCTCCAGCGCCTTTCTGCAGTCGATCGCGCCGGCCCCCGTCTGCCTGCGGACCGCCTTTACCTGCTCCCCCGTTATCTGCTTGCGTTCCCCGCTCAAAGGACACACCTCCTCCCCGCCGAAACCACAGCGCAACCAGGAAGACCCGCCCCGAGGCGCCCGCAAGGGAGCGCCGCAGAGCGCGCAGCAGAAGAAGACCCCGCACGCCCCCGCAGAACGGGGGCTATAATCAAACGAGTCAAAGGAACCCCCTTTGACGCCGGCCGGAGCACCCCGCACTGGGTTTGGCGACGCGGAGCGAGGCGCTCCGGCTTATCTCCTTTTTTACAACTTTTCCTACTTATTTAGTTCTCTATCCACGGCCGTTTACCTTAAGCCACGATCCGGGGGGTGTCAACCGCTTCGGGGGTGTTTTTTCGAAGGTTCGACGGGGCAAAGAGAGCCGGGGACAGGAGAAGAGAGGCGAGGCGGGAAGGGGGCTGAGGCGATGCCCGAGCTTCCGGACGTGGAGGTCTTGAAGGGTCGGCTGGAGAGAACCTCGCTGGGGCGGCGGATCTCGCGCGTGGAGGTGAGGGACGGCAGGGTAGTTGGGGAGGTCTCCGCCCGCGGGCTGCGGGAGGCCCTGGAGGGCCGCAGCCTCCGGCGCGTCCACCGCCACGGCAAGAACCTCTTCGCCGGCGTCGAGGGCGGGGGCTGGGTGCTGATGCACTTCGGCATGGCGGGCGGCCTGAGCCACCTGCCGGGTACGGAGGAGGAGCCGCCGCACGTGAGGCTGCTCCTCGGCTTCGACGGCGGGGATCGCCTCGCCTTCACCGACCGCCGGGCGTTGGGGAGGGTGCATCCCATCCGGGACCCGGAGAGCTTCGTGCGGGAGAAGGGGCTGGGCCCCGACGCGTTCCGCGTGGACTACCCCTCCTTCCGGGAGCGGCTCGGCGGGAGGCGGGGCGCGGTGAAGTCCGTGCTGATGAACCAGGGCGTCGTCGCGGGGCTGGGGAACATCTACTCCGACGAGGTGCTCTTCCGGGCCCGCCTCCACCCGCGGACGGGCGCGGACCGCCTCGGGGAGGAGGACATCCGGCGGCTCTTCGAGGCCACCGGAGGCGTGCTGCAGACCGCCATAGACCGGGGGGCGGATCCGGAAGCGCTTCCGGGCTCCTTCCTGCTCCCCCGCCGGCGCGAAGGAGCGCGATGCCCGCGGGGGAACGGGGAGATCCGCAGGCTGCGCATCGCCGGGCGCAACGCCTACTACTGCCCCGCGTGCCAGCCCGGGAGACGGGAGAGCTGAATGGGCGACCGTGAGGCCTGGGAGCGGCTGAGGCAAAGCTCGGCCGGGCGGTTCGGAGAGGACTCGGTCTTCGGGGAGGGAGAGCCCGGAGCCCGGCTCGCCATCGTGGGCGAGGCCCCGGGCGGGCGGGAGGTCGAGCTGGGCAGGCCGTTCGTCGGCAGGGCGGGGAGGCTGCTCGACGAGCTGCTCGAGGAGGCGGGCATAGACCGCTCGGAGGTCTACGTGACCAACCTGGTAAAGGTACGCCCGACGAAGGAGAGCGGCGGCCGCATCCAGAACCGGCCGCCGCGCGCCGGGGAGGTCCGGGAGGGGCTGGAGGTGCTGGAGGAAGAGCTCCGGGCGATCGGCCCCGGGGCTCTCGTCCTGCTGGGGAGCACCCCGGCCAAGGCCCTCATAGACCGCTCGTTCACCATGAGGGAGGGGCGGGGCAGGATCTTCGAGTCCAAAATACTGGGGCTGCCCGCGCTGGCGACCTACCACCCCGCCTACCTGCTCCGGGTGCGCGGCGCCGGGGGCGCGGACTACGGGCGCCTCCGGCGGCAGGTGGTGGAGGACCTGCGCACCGCTTGGGAGCGGGCCGGCGGCGGATAAAGGCAGGGGTCCTAGCCAGTGCGGTAGCATTCTACGAGGCGAGGGGAAAGCGACGAGAGGGGTTGGCCATGACCATCCAGGTGTCGAGCCCCGCCTTCGAGGCGGGCGGCCGCATCCCGACAAAGTACACGGGCGAGGGCGAGGACGTCTCCCCGCCGCTGCGGTGGAGCGGGGCGCCCGGGGAGACGCGGGAGCTGGCGCTCATCTGCGAAGACCCCGACGCCCCTACCCCCCACCCCTTCGTGCACTGGGTCCTCTACAGGATCCCGCCGGAGACGACCTCCCTGGAGGAGGGAGGCATCCCGCCGGGGGCCCTGGAGGGCACAAACGACTTCGGCAGGACCGGCTACGGGGGCCCCATGCCGCCCAGGGGCCACGGCCCGCACCGCTACCACTTCCGGGTCTACGCCCTCGACGCGGGGCTGCAGGTCCGGCCCGGCCTGGGCAAAGACGAGCTCCTCGCGGCGATGGAGGGGCACGTACTGGACCGGGGAGAGCTCGTCGGCACCTACGAGCGCCGCTGAGGACCCGGCCTGCGGGCCGTGGCCCTCCGGGACGCGCAGCAGCCCCCACCACCCAGGAGAAACCCCGTCGGAAGAACTCCCGGAGGAAGAGATGGCAAAGGGAAGAGCAGGGGCCCCCGAGCTGGCGCTCTCCGAGGAGAAGCGCCGCGAGTTCGAAAGCCTTTTTGCCGAGTTCGCCAAAACCTATGCCCCCACGCCCGAAGGCATCGAACACATAAGGGCTTACGAGCGAAACCGGAGACAAGGACGCGAGAACTTCGCGGCGGCAATCGAAGCCGAGGAGCGCGGCGAGGACGTGACCGAGCTGGTGCTCCTCAAGCTGTTGCCATACGAGAACACGAAGGGCAACAGAGAGAGGGGCGCCTGGATACACGTTGCTCCCGCCGTGCAGGGAGACGTGAAGAGGTGGTTCGAGAGGAGAGGATGGAAGAAGCCCGACGACTGGCCGCACGCCGCAAGGGCCATCCTGTACTTTGTCCGCCGCTGTGCGGAAGACCCGTCCCGGCTGAGGGAGGCCTGCAAGGAGTTCTCGGCCTCTCCATACGCGAAGGGATTCCAGACGGGGTTCCTCACCCCCATACTCAACGCCCTGCGCCCTGAAGAATTTCTCCTGATCAACAACAAGTCCCGCAGGACCATCGACTACTTCGCCGGCACCTCGCACGGCCAGCTCCTGAGGGACTACCCGGAGATCAACGAGACGGGCTGGCGGCTCATAGAGGAGGCAAAAGGGGCCATGAACCACCCGGCGCTGGCGGAGCTGAGCGAGGCCGACCGCCTGGACATGTTCGCCCACTGGCTGGTTTCCGTCAAAAAGCATCCCCTGAAGGAGACGGAGGCGCCTTCCCTCCCGCCTGCCCGGCGATCCCCGTTCTCGGAGGAGACCTTCACGCTGCTTGAGGGGCTGCACGCGAACCCGACGCGCGACTTCTACCAGGAGCGCAGGGCCGAGTTCGAGAAGCACGTAGAGAAGCCGTTCCGGCGGCTCCTCCGAAGGGTCGCCGAATCGCTTCCCGACAGGATCGCCGGCCTGATGGAGACGCGCAAGAACGTCTTCGCCCGCATCCCGAAGAACGACTACGGGCATGGCGGCGCGTGGGACTTCTATTGGGGAGCCTTCTATCCCAGGGGCGGCAAGCGCACGACAGACGCACAACTCTTCGCGGTCATCCACCGCGACCGCCTGGAGTTCGGCTTCCACGTCGGCGAGCGCGGGACGGAGCAGCGCGAGAGGTTCGTCCGCAACTGCGTGCGGCATAGGCAGGAGCTCGTCCGCCTTCTCCGGGATGGTCTCTCGGAAGAGGAGATCGGGTACGGCGAGGGCGAGAGGCGGACATCCGAGCTGGAGCGGTGGACGGAGAGCCCCGAAAGGCTCGGGGTGCACGCCTCTGCGGTCATGCCGAAAGAAGAGGTGCTGCAGAGCAGCGAGGACCAACTCGCGGAGCGGGTCTTGCGCGTATTCAACAAGCTGTTCCCGCTGGTGCTGCTAGCCACCCGAGACGAGCCACCGCCAGAGATTCTGGGCCATCCGGATCTCGCCGCAGAAGGCGCGGAACTCAACCCCGTCTATACCCTCGCGCAGCTCGCCGAGGAGGTGGGGCTCGAGGAGGAGATGCTCGGCCGCTGGGTGCGGGCCATCGAGCGCAAGGGGCAGGCCATCCTCTACGGGCCGCCGGGCACCGGCAAGACGTTCCTGGCGGAACGCCTGGCCCGGCACCTGACCGGCGGGGGCAACGGCCTCCAGGAGATCGTGCAGTTTCACCCCTCCTACGCGTACGAGGACTTCATCCAGGGCATACGGCCGCGGAGCCGGGACGGGAGGCTGGAGTACCCGCTCGTGCCCGGCCGGTTCCTGGAGTTCTGCCGAGAGGCGGAAAAGCGCAGCGGCCGCTGCGTGATGATCATCGACGAGATCAACCGGGCCGATCTCTCGCGGGTCTTCGGGGAACTGATGTACCTGCTCGAGTACCGGGACCGCGAGGTCCCGCTCTCGGGCGGAGGCAGGTTCTCCATCCCCTCGAACGTGTACATCATCGGCACCATGAACACGGCGGACCGTTCGATCGCGCTGGTGGATTACGCGCTGCGCCGCCGCTTCGCCTTTCTGGGGCTCTACCCCAACCACGACGTCCTGCGCCGCTACCACGTGGGCACCGGGTTCCCGGTAGAGGGCCTGATCCGGGCGCTCGAGAGGGTCAACCGGGAGATCGGAGACCGGCACTACGCCATCGGGATCACCTTCTTCCTGCGAAAGAACCTGCGGGACGAGATAGAGGACATCTGGCGCATGGAGATAGAGCCCTACCTGGAGGAGTACTTCTTCGACCGGCCGGAGAAGGCGGACCAACTGCGCTGGACCGGGATCGAGGAAACGATATTCTCATGACCGCTACTCAGCGGAGAACGATAGAGCTCGTCGAGCACCAGCCCACCCAGCTCGCGCCCCGTGAGCTGGACTGGGCGCTTGCGGAGAAGCTCTGGCGCGACTACGGCGCCCAGGTCACCGTCGAGTTCCCCTCCCCGAAAACCGACGGCCGCTGGCGGCTCACCGCCCAGGGCTGGGCCGGATACATCCCGCTCTCGGAGGAGGTGGGGATCTCGCTGCTGCCAAAGGTGCGGCCGGGCGACCTCTTCCGGATGCTCGAGTACGCCTACGGGCTGAAGGGCTTCAGGTTGCTCGATGACTCGTACGAGGCCGATTCCCTGCAGGGGTTCTACGACCGGCTGGCGGAGATTCTCGCCCGCCGGATCTTGATCCGGGAGCGCGCGGGCCTCTACCGAGAGTACCTCGGGCGGCGCGGGCCGCTGCCGTACGTGCGGGGACGGCTTGACGCGCCGAAGATGGCGCGCAGGCCGTGGAGCCCCGAGCCCTGGTGCCGCTACCGGGAGAGCACCGCGGACATCGAAGACAACCGCATCCTCGCCTGGACCACCTTCCTCGTGGGCCGCAGCGGCGCGCTCCGGGATCGAACCGCCCGGCTGGTGCGCAGGGCCCACCACGCCCTGCACGCGGCCGTCACCGTGTGGCCGATCGGGCCGGAGGCGTGCGAGCAACGCGCCTACAACCGCCTCAACGCCGACTACGAGCCGCTGCATGCCCTCTGCCGCTTCTTCCTGGAGCACACCGGGCCCGCGACCGCGGCGGGCGACCGAGAGATGCTGCCTTTCCTTGTAGATACGGCACGCCTCTACGAGAAATTCGTGTCCGGATGGCTGGCGGAACACCTGCCCGAAGGGCTCCGGGCGACGCCGCAGGAGAAGGTCCACATCGGTGGATCACTGCGCTTCGATATCGACCTCGTGCTCTACGATGCCGACAAGGGCCTGCCCCTCTGCGTGCTGGACACCAAGTACAAGGACCCCTCCGCACCGGAGGCCGGCGACGTAGAGCAGGTGGTCGCCTACGCCGAGGCCAGAGGCTGTCGAGAAGCCGTGCTCGTGTATCCCTTCGGTCCGGAGGAAGGGCTAGAGGCAAGCGTGGGACGAATCCGGGCGCGCACCCTGACCTTCCCGCCGGGAGCGGACATAGAGAGGTCAGGCCCGAGGTTTATTGAGGAACTCCTCGTCCAACTCGCACCGGGCTTCTCGCGCGCCCCCGGACACCGCCTCTCCGGCGGAGAGTCCGACCACACGCAAGCCCAATGATCTCCGGGAGGCGCAGCGGCCTCACCCCCCGCGGCGCCTCAGCGTCCCCGGCACCGTCCTCCTCGCCCCGTCCTCGAGGAAGCCCAGAACGGCGGGGCGCTCCTCGCGGCAGAAGGAGTCCACGAAGACCTTGAGCAGCCGCGAGCCGCGCAGGACGTCGAGGTCTTCCGGGAGGTGGTCGGCGACCTCCCGCGAGACGAACACGACGAGCTTCGCCCGCGGGCGGGAGGCCATGACGTTGAAGCGGTTTTCGCTCATGAGGAACTCGTCCTCGTCGGCTATGGCGTCGGGGTCGCCGAGGGCGTAGGAGGCGAGGATGACGTCGCGCTCCTGGCCCTGGAAGCGCTCGACGGTGTCCACGGCGCCCCGGATGAGCTCCGGCTCGACCTCCGGGAAGACCTTCCGCAGCCGGCTCACGATGAGACCCTGCTGCGCCCGGTGGGGGGTGACGACCCCGACCGCCCTCTTCCAGAACTCCTCGGTGGAGTACGGCCTGCCCCGAGCGGGCAGCGGCCTCCCGGTCGCGGGGTCACGCTCGCCCGAGAGCCCCGCCGCCCGCCCGTAAAGCAGCGTGATGAGGGCGGCCACGGCGTCGGCCTCGAACCGGTTCCACTGGCTGCTCCGGCCCTCGGGGTAGACGAAGCAGGCGGCGGGGTGATCGGGGTCCAGCAGCGCCGCCCACTCGGGGGTCCAGCAGAGCGAGGCGGGCCAGCCTTCGGGCCGCTCCTCCGGCAGGGGCTCGAGGAGGTTCAGCCTGAGATCCGGGGAATGGCTCCTGAGCGTGGGCTCGTAGCCCGCCTCGAGCGAGAAGCCCACGAGCGTGGCGTTGGAACGGTAGTTTACGTCGAGCATGACGGGCTCGACGCCGTGGCAGTCCGCGCAGAAGGCGTAGACCGAGCCGACCATGGCCTCGAGCCCCAGGGGCGGGTCGGCCTGCCGGATGGGGGGAAGCTGCTTCGGGTCGCCGGCGAGGACGACGCTGCCCCCCTTCGCCAGGGAGCAGAGGGCGAGTATCGAGAGGGCGACGTCCATCTGCGAGGCCTCGTCGATGAGGATGAGGTCGAAGAACTCCCCCCGTGCGCTCCCACTGTGCGCCATGAGCAGGCGGTGTACCTGGGCGGGCGTTGTGCCCACCACGGTGACACCCTCCCGGTTTTCGAGCCGGCTCAGAAGATCCCGGATGCGGTTGGAGAGTTGGAAACGGTTTAGCTCCGCGTCTATCTCCTCGGGGACGCCCGTATCCCGGGGCCGGGTGTAGCTCCGCACCCTGTACAGCCGGAAGGCGTCTTCGGGGAGCAGGGCCTTGAGCTGCTCGTAGACGCCGAGGAGCACTACGTCCATGGCGTTGTAGTTCTGCGCGCAGACGAGGATCCTGATGGGCTTTTTCTGCTGGTGAGCCTCCAGGGCGGCGCCCAGGATCACGGCGCGCGCCGTGCGGCTCTTGCCGGTCCCCGGCGGCCCCCAGATGAGGGAGAGGCGGCGGGTGAGGGCCTCCTCCCAAGCCCGCCACTGGGTGGGGTTGAGGCCGAGGCCGAAGCTTTCGAGGGTCTTGCGCACCGGCTCCAGCTCCCTCCGGACGCGGCTCTCGTGCATCGCCTTCGCGCCCCACAGAAAGTCCGCCGGAGGGGTGTGTGCGGTGGCGCGGGCGCCGCGGGCCCGGATCCGGCCGAGGGCGCGCCGCACGAGGGGGTCGTCGCGGGCGGCGGGCGGGTTACCGATGGCCTGCAGGGCGTCGCGAAGCTTCCGGGTGAAGTAGTCGGTGTAGACCCTGTCGAGGACCACGTCCGAGTCGAAGCCGGCTATCCCCGCCTCCTCCAGGTCTTCGAGGCGCGGGCAACCGGGCAGAGGTCTGGGGTCGAGCGCGATCAGGCCGCGGTCCCGGTCTATGCCCGCGACCGCGACCTTCGTGACCTCGCCCATGCGCCGCTGGTACTCCGAAGCATAGGCCTCCTCGAGCGGGGTCCCCTCCGTCACGCTCTTGAGGCTGCGGTCGAGGAAGTCCGGCCAGCCCTCGGGGGCGAGGGCGAGCTCGAAGTCCCCCTCCTTGAACTTCACCTCCCGGCTGTCCGGCGAGAGCCGGTAGACCCTGCGCCCGGGGCGGGGCCTCAGCCCGAGCGCGGCGAGGGCCCGTACCTCGTCGCTCCCGAGGAGGCGCTCGGGCAGCCGGGCGCACTCGAACTTCGCCTCCCGGGCGTGGGGAGGCAGGGCGCGCAGCTCTTGCACCTCGAGCTGCTGCAGGCCCGCGTCGAGCCTGGCGAAGGCGTACCAGAGCTGGCCGTCGAAGCTGAGGCGGGGCGGGGTCTGGGGCGGCCGTATGGCCTGTATGCGCGGGGCGGCCTGGTTGGGCAGGCGCGGGCGCAGGTCGCCCTCCAGGCGGCGGACGACGGCCTCGAGGGCGGTGAGCCGCTGCGCGACCGTGCGCCGCAGGGTCTCGATCTGGGTGAACCAGTGGCGCGGGCTCGTGGAGCGCGACCAGATCTCGTGCGCCCGCTCGGAGGGGATCTGGTCGCTCAAGGCGTCCTCGAAGAGGGGGTGGACGTCGAACCTCCTCAGGTTCTCGGGGAGGCTCTGCGGGTGGTAGCGGCGGGCCGTCTCGAGGAGGCTGTAGTAGTGCGGCACCGGGACGGCGAGGACGGAGCGGACGACGTCCCGCACGGTCGTGATGGGCGACTGGCGGGTCGAGAGCGCGGGGTTCTGCAGCAGCTCCTCCGGCGGGAAGAGCCAGGCCAGATGCCAGAGCCCCTCCCGGTCGAGGATGGCCCCCAGGTGGCGCCCCACGACCCGGGAGAGGTGCTCGAGCTGCAGCGAGTCCCACAGGTAGAACTGCACCGTGGAACGGCCATCCAGCTCGCAGGCCTCCTCGAGGATGGTCGCGATCCTCTCCAGAAACGCCATGAGCTCCCGCCGCTCGGCCTCGAGGTCCCTGAGGTCCACGACGAACGACTCGGCCCCCCACCTCCTGTGCCTGCGGGGGGCGGTGTCGTGCGAACCGAACGGGCGGGGCTCGATCCAGAAGGCCTTGAGGCCGAAGGAGAGGGTGATGGCGCTGCCCACGTCGAAGTCCGCGGAGAGGAAGACGCGGAGGTCCGTCCACCTCGGCATGACCGCCGAGGTGCCGCTGTCCTTCGGGATCACCGCCACCCCGGTCTTGAGGGCCTCCGCCCGGCCCGAGACCACCGTGCGGGTCGCCTTGAGCACGTGGTGCGCGCCGAAGACGGGGTCCTCCGGCGAGCGCGCGGCGAGGGCCTCCACGTCCTTCACGCCCCGCTCCCGCAGCGCGGCGCCGGCCCCCCGGGAGACGAAGGCGACCCGGCTCAGATGCCCCTCCCTCTCGGCCTCGGGCATGCAGTGGTCGGGGTGATCCGTCCTCTCTCCGCCGCTTACCCACGGGTAGCCGAGGTAGTCGCAGCCCTTGCAGCGGTTGTCCACGTGCCACGGAAGGTCGCGCCAGGGCGTCGAGAGCACCTGCGGCAGCTCCTCCCGGAAAAAGCGCCTGAGGCGCTGGGCGAAGACCTCGAAGGGGACCGGCTCCAGGTCCTGCTCCAGCGCCTCGCGCAGCCGCGCCCCGTCCGGCCCCCCACCCCCCATCTCCCTGTGGGCGACGACGAGCCTCGAGGCGTCGTGGGAGCCGGGCCAGACCGCCCCCTCGGGCACGGCGACGAAGCGGTGATCAAGGCCCCTGTCCGCGAGCCACCCGGCGAGCGCCATCGTGTAGTAGGCCACCTCGGCGAAGTAACCGGGGGAGGGCTCGGCGGTGAGCTTGACGTCTATGACGCGCAGCTGCGGGCGCGTATCTCCGGCCCCGAGGGCGCGCGTCTCGCCGGAGGGACCCACGGAGCGGGAGAAGCAGCCCGGCGGGAGGACCTGGATGATGTCCGGGCGCACCCCGGCGTACTCCAGGCCGTACCGCCCCCGCAGAGAGGTGATGCCGAGGGCGCTCTCGAAGGCCGGCCCCACCGCGTACTCCGCCTCGACGAGGAAACGCCCGGGGCGGGCGCCGGAGAGGGCCCCTTCCAGCGGCAGGCTGCGGTAGCGTCTCTGCCCCGCGGAATTCGTGCAGGCCTCCCCGACCACCGCCCCTTCTCCGAACGTCTCGGCAAGGTCGCGCAGCTTGGCCGCCTGCCACTCCTCGCCCAGCCGGGCGATCTGCTCGAGCCCGGGCCGGGGCCTCTGGCGGGGCGGCATGCCCTGCGCCTCCCTCTCGGGCCGGAACCGCTGCGTGTCCGGGGAGAGGTTGAGGCGCAGCTGGCGCCTGCACCCGGTCCGGAAGTACTGGGAGATCGCCTTTTTAGCCAGCAGGGGCATCCGCTCTCCCCTCTGGCCCCCTCGGGGGCGGCTGCTCCAGCGCCGCGGCGAGCGGCGTCCATCCCCCGTCCACCCGCGGCCCGGGAAACGCCCCGAGCGCACCCGCCACCAGGCAGGCCCGGAAGAAGTTGCGGCGGTCCGCCTCCCGGAACAGTCCCGTCCCGGAGAGCCTCGCCTCCCAGTAGCCGCAGTGCCCGCGGGCGTGCTCCAGCCGCGCGCCGGAGAGCCCCAGGGGGCCGGGCGGAGGGCCTTTCCCGTCCCTCACGGCGACGAAGACCGCGTCCCACCGGCTCGCCCCCTCGTGGGCGTGGGGACCGCGATCCCCGTTCCCGAGCAGCGGGAAGGCCTGCACGGGCCGCAGCCGCGCGGCGGCCATGGCCCCGGCGAGGGCCTGCCAGGCCCCGGCGGTGCGGTGCTGGTAGGTGAACACGAGCCTCCCATCCGGCCTCAGCACGCGGCGCACCTCGCGCAGAGCCTCCGCGAGCGAGCGGGCGTACTCCTCGAGCGCGGCGCCATCCCTCCCCCTCGCGGCCAGGCTCCCCTCGAGGGCCGAGAGGCCCTCCGCCGCCGGGGCGAGGCCCAGCAGCTCGAGCCAGGGCAGAAAGAAGTCCGAGAGCTCGGAGTAGGCGACGTTGTCCAGGTAGGGCGGGTCGGTGAGCACGAGGTCCACGCTCGCGTCCGGGAGCGCGCCGAGGTCGCGGGAGTCGGCCCGAAGGATGCGGGCCCCTCCGGAGGGCCTGTCGCGCACCGGACGGAAGCCGCCGGCGAGCGAGGGCTCCCTGGGGCTGCGGGCGGACTCGATGGCCCGCTGCACGGCGCGCACGGTGTTCGGGAAGGTGCCGCGGCCCGTGCCGTCGAGCCACGGGTTGATCTCTACGGGCCGCGTCACGTGCCGGAAGGCGCGCACGGAGAACAGCGGCGCGAGCCGGCGCCAGCCGAAGGCGTAGTGGGCCATCATGCAGTTGGTCGTCAGGTGGTCGCTGAAGGCGAGCGCCAGGGCCTCGCGCTCCGGACCGGCGAGCCCGCCGATGGCCTCCGCCAGGAGCGAGAGGTGCAGGAGCTGGCGGGCGTTGAAGAGCTCGGCGTACCTCTCGTAGCCGTAGGCAGGCAGGCGGCCGTCAGACCTCCCCTCGCGCGGGATGCGCCGCGAGGGGACCCAGGGGAGGGCCCCATCCGGCCCCGCGCGCTCCTCCAGGGCACGCTCCGCCGACTCGAACACGCGGAGATCCTCCCGCGTGGCCGCCCGGAAACGCCGCCCCGAGAGGGGCACGGGCCTGCCGGGACGGGGCTCCTCCTCCAGGGTCTCGAGCGCGAAGAGCCGCCACCGCGGGGGCCCCCCGGTGCGGGCGGCCACGTCGATCAGGCGCTCCCGGTGCCCGCAGCGGGGACATGCGAGCCGCCCGTACCGTACCGGCCCGGTCTCTATGGACGCCGTGGCGCCGCACCCGTCGCAGCGCAGCCCGGTCTCCCCGCGCGAGAGCTCCTGCACGCGGTGGCACCCCGGGCAGAACGCCCACTGCCTGCTGCCCCCGGCCTCGCAGGCGAGCCGGTGGTGCGGGTGGGCCTCCACCTCCTCCCCGCAGCCCGCGCACCTCACGACCTGCACCCAGAAGTAGTGCAGCACGACCCGCTCGCCCTCCGGGGTTGGCGTCAGGTAGTAGGGGGCGACCCTCTCCCCCACCTCCCTCTTCAGGCGCTCCAGCGCCTCCCCCAGGTCCGGAAACCCGGCGGCGCGCGTCTCGAAGCGCGTGATCACGCAGGCCACCGCGTCGACGTCGACCCCGATCACCTCGGCCCCCAGGCGCCGCGCCTCCACGACGGAGGTCCCGCCGCCGACGAAGGGGTCGAGGACCGTCCTGCCGCGCCAGCGGTCCGTTCCCCCGTAGTAGGCGGCCCAGAAGTCCTCGCCCTCCCGCAGCACCGCGGCCGTAAGCAGGGCGCGGAAGGCCGAGCCGAAGCGGCGGGCGAACCACCGGTGCGCCCCGTAGATCGGGCGCGGCCTCCGGCCCTCGCGCAGCGCGAGCCGCGCGAGCTCCTCCACCGGCAACAGGCCGGAATCCAGGAGGGAGCCCCCGCCCGCCCCTCGCGACGGCAACCTAGAGCCGGAGCCCCTCGACGACCGCGGACAGGACATGGTCCGCAACCTCGGCCGGCGAGCAACCCGTCCCCCCGCGGCTCCAGTCCAGCGCGGCCCCGAAGATCGCCCAGCTGACCACCGAGGCCGTAACCTCCCGAGCCGCCGAACGGCCCCCCGCCGCCCACGGCGACCCCTCCATCCAGCCCAACAGAAGCTCGTAGAGCTCGCGCTGCACCCGCGCCTCGATGAGGGGCCTGAAGCGCCGGTCCTTCCGCCGGCACGTCGTCTCCAGCCCCGCCAGATACTCGCAGGCCGCGAGCACCAGCGCCCTCAGGCTCTCCTCGCTCAGCCCGGGCGAACCGGGCAGCCGCCGCCGCAACTCCTTCCGGAAGGCCTCGCTGACGTAGTGGTCGAAGAGCTCGTACTGATCTCTGAAGTGCGCGTAGAACGTCGCCCGGTTTATGGTCGCCCGCTCGGCGATCTCCTGCACGGTGAGCCCCGCGTGGCCCTTCTCCTCTATCAGCTCCGCGAAGGCCCGCAGGATGAGCTCCCGGGTGCGCCTGACCCGCGGGTCCTCCCTCCTCCCGCCCCCCGCCACAGAATCCTTGACCAACATTTTCGCCCCTCTGTCGCTTATCCGACACCGCGCCGCTTCCGACGGTTGAACGCGGCGCCCGCGCGCCGCACCATCTTAGGCGACGGCTGTCGTTTTGGCAACGCCTGACGGTTAACGGACGTACGGCGCGAGGGAGGTTTTCGAGATGCGGGTCACGATAATCGGGACGGGGAACATGGCGCGCGGGATCGGGACGCGGCTCCTGGCCGGCGGCCACGAGGTCACGCTGCTCGGCACGGAGGCGGGCAAGGCCGAGGGGCTGGCTAGGGAGCTCGGGGGTTCCGCGCGGGCCGGCGCGGTCGGGGACCCCGTCGAGGGCGAGGTCGTCGTCCTCGCCGTCCCCTACGAGGCCGCCGGAGAGGTGGTTCGGAGCTACGGGGAGGAGCTCTCCGGCAAGGTGGTCGTGGACATCACCAACCCCGTGGACTGGCAGACCCTCGACGGGCTCGTCACGCCGCCCGAGAGCTCGGCCGCCGAGGAGATCCAGGGGTCGGCCCACGAGGGCGCGCGGGTCGTCAAGGCGTTCAACACCACGTTCGCGGGCACGCTGGTCGAGGGGCGGGTCGCGGGGCAGCCGCTGGACGTCTTCATCGCCGGCGACGACGGCGAGGCCAAGGAGACGGTGGCGCATCTCGCGCGCGACGGCGGGCTCGTGGCGATAGACGCGGGGCCCCTGCGCCGGGCGCGGGAGCTGGAGAGGCTCGCTTTCCTGGGGATTACGCTCCAGCAGCCGCTCGGCCTAAACTTCCGGAGCGCCTGGAAGCTCATAAGCTAGGGCGTCCGCTGCAAGGAGGATCCGCATGAGCCAGCACGGACACAGAGCCGACACGGAGCCGGCCGCGGGGCTGCTGCCCGCGACGCTCCGCCTCGGGGCCGTCCACCTCACCGTCACCGACCTCGACCGCTCGGTCGCCTTCTACGAGGGCGCCATAGGCCTGAGGCTGCACCGCAGGGAGGGCGGGGTGGCGGCGATGGGGGCGGGAGGGGAGGACCTGCTCGTTCTCCACGAGGAGCCCCGGGCGCGGCGCGCCGGGCGCCACGCGGGGCTCTACCACTACGCGCTGCTCTTCCCCACGCGCGAGGAACTGGCCCGCGCCGCGCTGCGGCTCGCGGCGACGCGCACCCCCATACAGGGCGCCTCCGACCACGGCACGCACGAGGCGATCTACATCCCCGACCCCGACGGCAACGGCATCGAGCTCGCCGCCGACAGGCCGCGCGAGAGGTGGCCGAGCCCGCCGGCCTACGCCGGCGGCCCCCACCCCCTCGACCTTGAGGGCCTGCTCTCCGCCGTAGCCGGCGAGGAGTCCCGCCGCGAGGCCGCGCCGGGGCTCGCGATCGGCCACCTCCACCTGCACGTCGGCGACCTGGAGCGGGGCCTGCGCTTCTACCGCGACGTGCTCGGCTTCGAGCAGAAGGCCCTCATACCCGGCGCCGCCGCGTTCGTCTCGGCCGGCGGCTACCACCACCACCTCGGCTTCAACATCTGGCGCGGGGCGGGCGTCCCGCCCGCCCCCGAGGACAGGGTCGGCCTGCGCCACTGGACCATCGTCCTCGAGAAGGCCGAAGAGGTCGAGGCGGTGCGAGAGCGCGTGTGGGCGGCGGGGATCCAGACCGAGGACGCGCAAGGCGGGTTCCTCGTGCGCGATCCCTGGAGGATCGCGGTGCGCTTCAGCGCCCGCGAGTAAAAAACATTTGGTGAGGGGGATCTCGCGCGGCGAACAGCCGCAAACCCAGCGCGCCTCAACGATCCTGCGCCCCCGGCGGCTCCGCGTCCGACTCGTCGAGGGCGCCGGGCGTCTCCATCCTCTCCCCGCGCAGCAGGGCGGACCGCGCGATCACGAACGAAGAGATGGGCGTGGTGACGATGAGGAACGCCGATATGAGTATCGCCCGGTAGATTATGTCCGGGTTTCCGGTCACGGCCGAGGAGGCGCACAGGGAGATCACGCCCAGGAACACCGCCTTGCTCGCCGCGTGCAGCCGGGTGTAGGTGTCGGGCATCCTGACGACGCCGTAGACCCCGACGGTCATGACGAAGAGGCCCAGCACCACCAAGGCGTCGGCCAGGTAGGCGCCCACTAGAACACCCTCCTCTCGCCGTGGTAGCGGGCGAGGACCAGGGTGGAGACGAACGCCAGGAGGGCGAGGACGAGCGCCGCGTCCATGTAGTAGGGGGAGCGATTCGCGGCGGAGTAGAGCACCAGCAGGGCCACGAGTATCAGGGTCAGCATGTCGAGCGCCAGGATCCTGCTCGCCGTCGAGCGCGGCCGGACCACGGCCGCCACGCTCACGACGAGCAGGACGGTCATCCAGGCGAAGGCGAGGTAGAAGACTATCTCGTGCAAACCAACCTCCTCAAAAGGCTCACGGGAAGACCTTGCTCTGGTAGCGGCGGTAGAACTCCTCCTGCTCTCGGCGGTAGGCATCGGGGTCCCGGGCGTCGAGGACGTGGATCAAGACGACCCCCCGCTCCCCGTCCACGTCCGCGAAGAAGGAGCCCGGCGGGAGCCCCGTGATCACCGCCCAGACCGCTATCCCCGTGGGCGTCCTCTCGCCTATGGGGACGGCCACTATGCCCGGCCTTACCAGCGGCCTCAGCCCCAGCGTCACAAGCGCGACCTTCCACGTGCCGACCAGTATGTTCCGGAAGACGACGGCGGCGAACGGCACGAAGGCCACCGCCCGCCGGAGCAGGCCGGGTCCCCGGCCGTCCGGCCCCGCCTCCGCGCCGCCCTCACCGAAGACGAAGCGCCGGGAGGCAAAGAGCAGCGCGGCCGAGAGCCCGCGCCGGCCAGCAGGTCGGGGGGGCTGAAGCTCCCCAGAGCGAGCGCGTAGACGAGGGTGAGCAGCGCGACCGCCGCGAGGTAGCGCGTCATCCCGAGCCCCCCGCCAGCACGGCGGCCGCCGCCTCGCCCAAGGAGACCAGCGGCTCCGGCCAGATCCCCAGGAGCACCACGAGGGCCGCCAGAGCCGCCACCAGCAAGCGCGCCGCCCGCGGGCCCGGCTTGCCCCCGTCCCCCGGCCTCATAAAGCGCCGCTGGTAGACCTGGAACGAGTACAGGAAGGACAGCGCTCCGCCGACGAAGACGAGGGCGACGAGGGCCAAACTAGCGAGGAGCGGCCCCTCGGCGATGGCCGCCTTGAAGACCGCTATCTTGGCGACGAACCCGGCCGCCGGGGGCACGCCAGCGATGGAGAACGCGCCGACGGCGAAGGCCCCGCCGACCAGCGGTCCGCGCAGCCCGGCGGCGAGGAAGACGATCCCATTGTTCAGCGAGTTCACGACCGAGTAGACGACGGCCGCCGCGTACCCCACGGGGCCGGCGACGCCCAGCGCCAAGATGACGTAGCCGGCCTGCCCGATCGCGGAGTAGGCCATCACCTCCGAGGTGTCGCGGCGCGAGATCGCCTGCAGCGCCCCGTAGATGATTATGCTCGCGCTCCCGAGGACCAGCACGGCCGTCGAGCCGAGCTCCAGCTCGCGCGGCATGATGCCGGCGCCGAAGCGCAGCAGGCCGTAGCCCCCGATGTTCGCCAGGGCGCCCGAGAGGATCGCGGCCACCGGCGGGTGGCTGCCCACGTAGACCGCAGGCAGCCAGAAGTGGAACGGGAAGAGGCCCAGCTTCAAGAAGAACGCCGCGAAGATCAAGGTCGCAACGGCGATCACCGAGACCGGCTCCAGCACGTCCGTCCTCTGGGCGATGATCCGCATGTCCAGGCTGCCGGTGATGCTGTAGAGCGCCGCGATCCCGATGAGGAACACCACCGACCCGAGGAGGTTGACCACCGCGAAGACGAAGGCCCCCCTCACCTGGTAGTCCGCCTCCCGGTAGCCGGTCAGGATGAAGGAGGCGGTCATGGAGATCTCGAAGAACACGTAGAAGTTGAAGACGTCCCCGGTGAGGAAGAGCCCCGTGAGCCCCGCGGCGACGAGCAGCACCAGCGCCGGGAAGGCCCGCCAGCGCACCCCGAGAGCGAGCTCGTAGAGCAGCGAGGCCAGGATCACCCCGACGGAGACGAGCGCGAAGGCCGCGCCCAGAGCGTCGGCGCGCAGCGAGATGCCCACGTTCTCCGGCCACCCGCCCGCGACCGTGGAGACCGGCCCCTCCCGCAGCACCACGGAGGCCAGCCAGAACAGGGAGGCCAGGCTCGCTGCCAGCCCCCCGGCGGCGAGGAGCCCGACCCACCGGCGCCGGCCGTCCAGAAGGGCCAGCACGGCGGCCAGCACCCACGGTATGCCGACCGGCAGCACGGGCAGGACATGGCTCGCCGCCGACCCCGTCACCGCGCCTCCCGCCCTTCGCGCGCCGGCTCCGCGTCCTGCTCCTCCGCCGGCACCTCCTCACCCTCGGGGACTCGCTCCGCGCGTTCCAGGGCCTCGGCCTGGCGCATCTCGTGACCCGCTATCTCCTCCCCGTCCACCGTGCCGTGCGAGACGTAGAGCCGGTAGACCATCGCCAGGAGCAGGCCGGCGACGCCGAAGCCTATGACGAGGGCGGTCAGGGCCATAGCCTGCACCAGCGGGTCGCTCACCGGCCCGGACTCCAGAGGATAGACCGGGGCGGCGCCGCGCGTGAGCCCGGCCGAGATGATGAAGAAGACCGCCGAGTTGGAGACCAGTACTATCCCGACGACCACCCGCAGGAGGTCGCGCTGGAGCAGGAGGAACGTCCCGGAGGCGAAGATCGTCGCGAACACCAGCGCGGAGTACAGGATCACCGCTCCCTGCCCCCTCTCGCGGTCGCGTAGCGCTCCCTCACGGCGATGGTCCGGGCGAAGTACGAGACCACACCTACCGCGAAGCCAAAGACCAGCAGGAAGACCCCGAAGTCGAAGAGCACCGCGGTCATCACCTCCAGGGTCCCGAGGTGGAGGGGCTCGGCGCCGGGCGGCGGGTAGTGGGTCAGGAGAGCCCCGCCGAAGAGCAGGGGCGCGGCGGCCACCGAGAGGGCCACGAGCAGCCCCGCGAAGGCTATGGCCGTGGCGTAACGCACGGGCAGGAGCTTCCTCGCCTCGTCGTGCCCGCAAGCCAGGTAGCGCAGCAGCACGCCCAGAGCGCCCACCACCCCGGCGGAGAAGCCGTCGCCGGTCTCGACGAAGCCCTTGACCAGGATGGCCGCGGCGACGAGGAGCGCCGGCAGGTAGAGCAGCCTCGCGATGGCCCGCGTCACCACCCTCGCCGCCGGCTGCGGCGCCGCGGGACGCCCGCCGCCCGCCGCATGCATCTGCGGCCTCGGCACCTGCCCGAGCAGGGTCGCCACACCGAGCAGGACCAGGGCCACTACGGTGATCTCGCCTAGAGTATCCAGGGCCCTGAAGTCCGCGAGGATGGCCGTAACGACGTTGGCGGCGTGCGCCTCCGGCGCGAGGCGGATGTGCTCCTCGGCGATGGTCTGCCCGGGCGGCGGCTGCGAGAGCGCCCCCCAGGCGACGACGAAGGCCAGGGCGCCGGCGACCGCCGTCACGAAGACCTTGCGGGCCAGCCGCGCGGGCGGCAGCATCGCCTGCCGGTGCAGGGCCTCGTAGGGGATGAGCCTCAGGGTAGCGACGAGCAGCAGCGTGAGCATGGTCTCGATCAGGACGGCCACCAGCACCACGTTCGGCGCCGCGTAGAACGCGTAGATGACCGCCAGCACGAAGCCCGCGCTGGAGGTCGCCAGCGCGAGCGTGACGTGCCGCCGCGCGAGGGTCGTGGCGACGGAGACCACGGCCACCGTCAGCATCGCCAGCATCAGCGGCGCGTCCTCGGCCGAGAACGGCCCCACCCGGTAGGGGGCGGCTCCGGGGGTCATCAGCACGGCAGCGCCCACCAGCGCGGCAGTCGGCAGGAGCACGAAAGCGACGCGGCCCCTCAGGTTGCGGATCTCCAGCCGGTGGACGTAGTCGGAGAGGAGGTTGAGCCCGTGCACGGTCAGGCCGTAGACGCGCTCGGGGCCCACGACCTTCCCGAGACGGCTAAACCCCAGCGCGGCGCGCGCCCACGCCGGGCGCGAGACCACTATCGCCGCGCCGAGGGCGTAGGCGGCGAGCGCCATGACGTACTCCGGGAGCACCTCGGCGTGGTAGGTGGCGTCCAGCGGGGTCGGGGAGCCGAAGGAGGCCTCTCCGGCGGCCTCGGCCAGCCTCTCGAAAGGAACGGCGAAGACCCCTCCTGCGAGGGCGACGCCACCGAGCGCTACGACCGGCGCCACGAGCAGCGCCGGCACGCGGCGGACACCGCCACCGGGGAGCGGCTCACCGAGAAAGATGCCGCTCCAGAACCTCCAGGTGTAGGCAAGCGTAACGGACGCACTCAGAACCGCAAGCCCACCGAAGAGCGCGCCGCGCTCGAGCGCGGCGGCGAAGAAGAACTCGTCCTTGAAGAAGCCGATCGTGAGCGGCAGGGCGGCCAGCCCCGCAGCCGCGAGGCCCGAAGATGCCGCAAGCAGCGGCATCTTGCTCCACAGCCCCCCCAGGCGGGACAGCCTGTCCTCCCCAGTGGCCTCCGTCACCGCCCCGGCGCTGAGAAAGAGCGCGCTCTTGGCCAGCGCGTGGGCGATCACGTAGAAGGCGGCCCCCGCGGCGCCGTAGCGCCCCCCAAGGCCGTACATGAAGACCACGTAGCCGTACTGCGCGACGGTGGAGTAGGCCAGAAGCTGCTTGAGGGTGTCGCGGGTGAGCGCGAGGATGCCGCCGACGCCGATGGAGAGCAGCCCGACGGCGGACATCACGGCGAGCAGGGCCTCGCTCTGCGCGAGGATCGGGTAGAGGCGCCCGACGAGCAGGACGCCCGCGGCCACCATCGCCGCAGAGTGCAGGTATGCCGAGACCGGCGTCGGGGCGGCCATCGCGCGCGGCAGCCAGAAGTGGAAGGGCGCCTGGGCGCTCTTGGCGAAGGCAGCGAGCAGGACGAGGAGCCCGGCGCTCGCAAGCAGCGCCCCGGGCTCTACCCTTCCGGCAAGCTCGGGCACGGAGAAGGTGCCGTGGGAGGCGTAGAGGAGGAGCGCCCCGACGAGCAGCAGCACCGCCGTTATGCCGGTGACGAGGAGCGACATCATGGCCGAGGCCCGCGACTCCTCCCTGTGGCGGTCGTAGCCGATGAGGTAGTAGGAGGCTATGGCGGTGAGGTCCCAGAACAGGAAGAT
>Ga0068704_100158_pt1 | contig 33321 bp, 34 predicted proteins | sample CeladaPassaD2F12_FD_62225 | JGI IMG/M metagenome (GOLD analysis project Ga0068704, IMG submission 62225) | Cellulose-adapted microbial communities from the Joint BioEnergy Institute, USA - Passage D2F12 | ecosystem: Engineered > Bioreactor > Continuous culture > Unclassified | place: USA, Joint...
CTCTCGCTGTCCAGCAGCACGGCCTTCGTAAAGGTGCCGCCCACGTCTATCCCTATCCTGGCTCTCAACCTGCTCACCTCCCAAACACTCACGCCTGCCTGGTGCGGGCCTCGGCCAGGCGGGCACGCCTGGCGGGGCCAAGGTAGAAGTACACCCCGCCGATCACGTACACCAGCAGCAGCGCCACCTGTGCCGCCACCGTCTCTACCGTGGGGTAGATGCCCAGGAACTGCGCCACGAACGGGTTGATCCTGGGGAACGTGTCGAACAGCGACGTGATGCTGATCACGTCGGCGTCCTGCAGCTCGCGGACCGCGTTGCCGAGCATCGCCACCGACAGCAGCATGACCATCACCATGGCCGTGGTCAGGAACACCCTCACCGGCAGCCTGGCGCCGGCCCACAGGATGGCGTAGCCTATGACGGCCAGCACGACGGTCGCCAGGAGGATCCCGAGCAGGATCCACGCCTCCATGTTCTCCGCCATCCACAGCAGCGCCTGGTAGAACAGCACCGTCTCGGCGCCCTCCCGGTACACGCTGACGAACCCCAGCACGGCCAGCGCCGAGGCGTTACCGGCAGCCACGGCCTCCCACACGTGGGACCGCAGGAACTCCATCCAGTGGCGCACCTCCGTGCGCTGCAGCAACCAGAAGCTCACGTAGAAGAGGAAGGCCACCGCCACCAGCGACACCACCGCCTCCAGCAGCTCCCTCCCCACCGGCGCTACGTTGAGCACGAAGCTGAGCAGCGCCCAGGTGACGATGCTGGCCGGTATCGCCAGCAGGGCGCCCAACGCTATGGGCCTGCGCAGCCGCGGGTCTCGAGTGCGCACGTACCCGAACAGCGCAGCTAGCACCAGTATGACCTCCAGCCCCTCCCGGAACAGGATGGAGAAGGAGGCTATGGTGACCAGCGCCTTGCCCGTCATACCGGGGCCCTGCAGCAGGGCCAGGGTCTCGTCGAGTCCTCCGTCGATGTCCCTGACGATCTGCTCGATCTCCCCCACGGGCGCCCCGTCCTCTATCCGGCTGCGCCAGTGCGCGAACTTGTACTCCATCTCCAGCGTGAAGCTGGAGTCCACTATGCGCAGGGGGATCTCCACCAGCTCGAAGTGGTCCAGATAGGCCGCGCGGGCGAGGGTGTAGGCCCGCTCCCTGTCGCCCGCACGGTACGCCTCCAGGCTCTCAGCCATCAGGGAGCGGATGGCCGCTACCTCTCGCTCCACGTCGACCTGCTCGCTGGCGGCCAGGGCGCTCGGCCCACGCACCGATAGCACCGCCACCAGCACCAGCGTCATCACAGATAGCTTCAAGATAGCTCGCAGCATGATCCGCCCCCAGACAAGTTACTTCAAAGCTTGTACCGCCTGATCGAGCCCCTGCTCGATCTCCTCAGCTATGGCCTCGACCTCGCTCGCCGGCTTACCGGCTCGGATGGCGTCTCGCAGGTCCTTGAACTTGAGCTCCAGGTCCTCCACCAGCTCGCGCTGTCCCTGCTGCAGGAGATCGCCCTCCATGTGCTCGAATCCCTCCAGGTAGGAGTTGGCAGCGTGCTCGTAGGCCTCATCTGTGTTGCCGGCCTTGTAGGCGGACAGGGCCTCCTCCACCATGCCCTTGATCTCCTCCGCCTGGGCCTCTGGCCCCTGGGCGGTGCTCACCTGGATACCCAGCGCCTTGGCCAGCTCGGCCCTTACCTCGCCCACGGCCTCCTCGACCTGGGAGAGCTCAGCTCTCGCGTTCTCCAGAGTGACCTGTGGGAAGGCCTTGCGCAGCTCCTCGAGCTCGTGATCTATCTCCTCGGCAGCCTCGGCCGAGCCCGACCTCACATCACCGGCTATCTCCCTGTAGAGGTCGTCGGCCACCTGGAGGAACCCCCAGGCGTCCTGGTACTCCTCGAGGTTGGCTATCTTCTTCCCTTGCACGGCCTCGCCGTACTCATGCTCCACGGCCTCCAGCAGGTCGCGCAGCACCTCTCCCCTGAACTTGGGATCTTGCCAATCCTCGCCAGCGACCGCGCTCATGGCGTCCTGCAGAGCCTTACGAGCGTCCTGCAGCCTGGCGTCTATCTGGTTGGAGCGATCGTCCACCGCCTGCTGGTACGCATCCAGGGCCTGGCGCACCTCCTGATCCACGCCGGCCTCCGCCAATGTGCCCTTGACCGCGTCCCAGTACTCACCTACCGGGTGCCCGGCATGGGTGCCCGCCATGGCCCAGTTGCCGGCATCTGCGTTGGCGGCGCTGGCCTCAAGGTGCCCCCACATCTGCGCCAGCTGGCTCACGACGCGCACGGTCTGGTCGCCCGAGGCTGACTCGCTCTCAGCACCGTGCTCCGAGTGAGGGGTTTCGACCACCCCTATTGTGGGGGTGGGGGAGGCCTCCGCCTCCATCGCGGGTGAAGGCGATGGCGAGGAAGCGCCTACGGCAACCGTGGGCGTGCTGCTCTCGTTGGCGCCACAGGCTGCCATCAGCAGGCCCGCCATCGAGATAGCCACCAGACGTCGAGTTAGTATCCTGAGAGATGGTCCGACCACTGCATGTACCCCCTTCCGAGATGTTGTTCAGCGTGTATGCGATAAACGACCTGTTTTAGGGCGGACCACCTATCTATGTTCAGAACATCCAAATCTAAACATTAGCCCGCCCTAATGATAAAGCTTAACAACTCATCTGTCAAACCTCCTCTCGCCTGCAGCTCCCGTGCTAGGGCCGCGTCAGCACCGCCCCGTCGAGCGCCGGGGCAGGTTGCGCCTCCCGGCTGCAGAGCCCCAGGGGCAGGCAGTAGGGGGCGCCGCTCTCTGGATCCACCAGTATCCTGGCCTCCACCCCGAACACCTCCCGCAGCATCTGGGGAGTTATCACCTCTCGGGGGCTGCCGGCAGCGAACACCTCGCCCCGCGACATCACCACCAGGCGGTGCGCGTACCTGGCTGCCTGGTTCAGGTCGTGCAGCACCATGACTATCGTCCTGCCTTCCTGCCCGTTGAGGTGCTGCAGCAGCTGCAGCACCTCCAGCTGGTGCGCCATGTCGAGGAAGGTGGTGGGCTCATCCAGCAGGAGCACCTCCGTCTCCTGCGCCAGGGTCATCGCGATCCAAGCCCGCTGTCGCTGGCCGCCCGAGAGCTCATCCACCGCTCGATCGGCCAAGGACAGCATCCCGGTGATCTCCAGCGCCCGATGCACCGCCTCCTCGTCCCTGGCGCTCCACTGCTGCAGCCAGCCCTGGTGCGGGAACCTCCCCTGGGCGACCAGCTCGCGCACGGTCATCCCCTCCGGCGCCGACGGCGTCTGGGGGAGGATGCCCAGCCTCCTGGCCAGCTCCTTGGTAGGCAGCCTGTGGACCGAGTGACCATCCAGGTACACGGCCCCCGCCCGCGGCTTGAGAATCCTGGCGATCCCCCGCAGCAGCGTGGACTTACCACAGCCGTTGGGCCCGACCAGGGCGGTTATCTCCCCGCCTCGCAGCAGGACGTCCAGGCCGGTCACGATGTCCAGCTTGTCGTAGCCCAGACGCAGTCCCTTAACACGTATCTCCCTCATAGCTTGCCTCCATAGCGTGCGGTTCTGTACAGCAGGTACAGCAGGAACGGCGACCCGACGGCCGCGGTCACCACCCCCACCGGGATCTCTATCGGCGCGAACACGGTCTTGCCCACGAGGTCAGCCAGCACCATCACGAGCCCTCCAGCCAGGCCGGCGGCCGGCAGCAGCCCCTGGTGGCCGTTGCCCACGAGCCTGCGGGCTATATGGGGGGCCATCAGCCCCACGAACCCCACAGCTCCGGCGACCGCCACGGAGGCTGCCGTCAGGGCGGCGGCCAAGGCTATCAGGATGGCCCTGTCCAGGCCGACCCTGCTCCCCAGACCTCGGGCGACCTCCTCGCCCAGCGCCAGCAAGTCTATCCTAGTGGCCATCAGCTGCGCCGCCGGCAGGAGCAGCAACAGCCACGGCAGCATGGCCCTGACCTCCTCCCAGCTCCTGCCGTGGACGCTGCCGGTCAGCCACACGAGGGCCTGGCTGACCTGGTTGATGTCCCCGAAGGTCACCATCAGGGTGGTCAAAGCCCCCAGCACCGAGGTCAACCCCACCCCCACCAGCACCAGCCTGATGGGGGAATCTCCCCCCTTCCAGGCAAGCACGTACACCCCAGCGGCCACCACGGCGGCGCCCACCAGCGCGGCGGGCGGCAGGAGAGAGATCGACGCCGAGGGCACAAGCACGATCAGCGTCACGGCGGCGAGCGAGGCTCCCGCGACCACGCCGGTCAGCTCGGGCGACGCCAACGGGTTGCGCGTGATGCCCTGCATGATGGCCCCCGCCACCCCCAGGGCGAAGCCGACCATGAGCGCCACGAGCGCCCTGGGCAGGCGCAGGGTGTTCACCACGAACGGGTGCTGAGGGTCGCCGGTCTGCATCCCCAGGATCGCCCTGACGACGTCCAGTGGGGAGATGTTGTACTCCCCCACCCCGATGCTCAGCACCAGGCCGGCGCAGGTGAGCCCCGCCAGCGCCAGCAGGACGAAGGGCACCCGCCTATCTAGCCTGCAAGACACCCCATGACCGGCCCTGACCACTACCCAGCGCCCGCTCATCGCCTCACCTTCCATCGCACGAGGTACACAAAGCAGGGCCCGCCTATGATCGCGGTCATGACGCCCACCGGCAGCTCCTGTGGGCGCAGCACCATCCTCGCCGCCACGTCGGACAGCACCAGGAACATCCCCCCGGCGAGGGCACAGTAGGGAAGCACCCACCGGTAGTCCACGCCAACGAAGAAGCGCACCACGTGGGGGATGACCAGCCCCACGAACCCCACCGGCCCGGCCACGGCCACCGCTCCGCCAGCCAGCATCACCACCGCGAGCGTGGACAGCGCCTTGACCAGCGTGGTCCTCTGCCCCAGGCCGCTGGCCACCTCCTCCCCCAAAGTCTGCAGGGTTATCTGCCCGCCAAGCAGCAGGGCCAGCACGAGCCCGAAGCCTATGTACGGCAGCGACTGCAGCATGAGGTGCAGGTCACGCCCGGCCACCGAGCCCGCCAGCCAGAAGCGCACCTGCTCCAGGGTGCGCTGGTCCAGCAGTAGCACCGCCGTGGTGAGCGAGCCCAGCAGCGCCGTGAGCGCCGCCCCGGCAAGGGTGAGCCTCATGGGGGTGGGAGCTCCCCCTCCCAGCGACCCCAGCAGGTACACCAGCGCGGCGGCCAGCAGCGCCCCGGCCAGCGCGAACCAGGCGTACACCAGCAGGGACGATACCCCCAGCAGGTACACCGCGACCACCACGCCGAAGGCCGCGCCGGCGTTTATCCCCAGCAAGTCGGTGGAGGCCAGCGGGTTGCGGGTGATCCCCTGCATGATGGCCCCCGCCACGGCCAGCGCCCCGCCCACCAGCGCGGCCACCACCGCCCTGGGCACCCGCAGCGTGCGGATGATCAGATGCTCGGTGGAGTCGTTCGGGTGAAGCAGCGCCGCGAGCACCTCAGATGGGCCGATGTCGGCGGCGCCGAACAGCACGCTCAGCAGCATCGTGGCGAGCAGCAGTCCCAACCCCACCAGCAGCCCGAACGCGAGCACCCCCCGGGTGCGTCGCAGGCCGATGGTGCTGGTCAGGCTTACCGCCGTCATTCCGACCCCTCCAGTACGGCCAGCATCCTGGCCATTCGCTCCTCCTCGGGCAGCAGCGGGCAGGTGCTGCACTTGGCACCCCCCGGCAGCCTGTAGCTACAGCAGCAGGTCGCGCGCGCCAGGAATGCCCGTCCCCTGCCGGCGTGCTCCAGGTAGACGAAGCTCGGCGGCCGGCGCCAGGGCGCCCCGGGTAGCTCCAACAGCCGCTGGCCCTCGAGCACGCAGCCCAGAGGGTCGCCCATCACCGTCCCCACCCAGGCGCACACCTCCCCCCAACGGTCGGCCAGCATGCGCCAGAGGGTGCGAGTGCTGAAAGGGGTCACCCTTCCCAGGAGCGCCACAAGCGGCTCGTGAGCCTCCACCAGCTCTCGCCCCAGCCCAGCACGCAGCTCTTCCCGGGACGCCACAGCCACCACCTCAGGCAAGGCCTCCGCGGGGTCGCCCTCGATCACTGCCCCGGCATCCCGCAGGAAGGCCACCAGCAGGGTGCCGTCGGGGCAGGGCTGCACCTCCACGTTGCCGGTGGTGCGCGGCACCTTGCCCTCCAGCATGTAGCTCCCTATCAGGGGGGCGGCCAGGTACCAGCCGTACCGCAGCACCAGCATCGAGGCGATGACCCTTCGGTCCCTCGTGCCGTAGGACTCCCCCAGGCCCACCATCTGGCGCTCTACCATCCCTGAGGTGGGCAGATCCTCCAGCGGCATCCAGCCTTCCCCGGCTTGGTGGCCTGCCAGGGCCGACAGGAAGCGGTCCCTGGCAGCAACCTCCCGCAGCGCATCCAGGATGCCCGGGACGGGCGCAAGCCCAGCCGTGGTCAGCTCCGAGAGCGCCATGTCTCAGCCTCCTATGTAGCTCGTGCCCGCGTAGCCCACGGGCAGCGCCGAAGAGGGCTTGCCATCCAGGGCATCCACCAGCTGCGGCACCAGGTGCTCCAGGGTGTAGGGGATGCTCAGCACGGTGCTGAAGGATATCGCCCCGCTGAGGGTGCTGTTGGACTCCAGAAAGATGTCCCTGCCCTCCGTGTGGACCTTCAGCCTGGTGTAAATAGGGTCGCTCTCCAGCTCTCGCCTGTCCTGGTCGCCTATCAGCCAGATGAGAGCATCCACGTCCAGCAGGTCCATGCGCTCCTGGCTGAGGGTGGCGTAGAACTGGTCGGCGGCCAGATCCGCAACCTCCTTCGGCATCCTCATCCCCAGCTGGGAGAGGAAGCGCCCGCGCGAATCCTGCTCGCCGTAGACGTAGAGGGTGCCCTCGAACCTGGCCGCCACCAGGCCCGTCGCTCCCTCGAGCTGCGGGTACTGCCGGCGCACGGCCTCTATCTGCGCCTCTACTTTGGACACCAGCTCCTCCGCCTCCTGCTCCTTCCCCAGGGCCCTGCCTATGATCCTGGTCTGCTCCTGCCAGGGGGTGCCGTACTCCACGTAGCCCTTGGGCTGAGCTATCGTCGGGGCGATCTTGGACAGGGTCCTGTAGTCCTTATCCGTCATGCCCGAGGATATGCCCACGATCAGGTCGGGCTTGAGGGCAGATATCTGCTCGAAGTTGAGGTCTCCCGAGGGGAGCAGCACCGGCTTGGCGTCGCCGAGCTCGTCCCTCGCCCAGGGCCACACGCCGTACGGCTGGTTGCCGAACCAGTCGCGGATGGCCACGGGCTTGACGCCCAGCGCCAGCACCGGGTCCTGGTCGTTGAAGCCTATGACGACGACCCGCTTGGGCTGCTTCTGGATCACCGTCTTGCCGTACTTATGCTCGATCGTGACCGGGAAGGCCGAGGTGCCCTCGCCGCTGGCAGCCGTGGGGGTGGCCTGCGCCCCCTCGCCCAGCAGGTAGCGCTCCAGGTCGTCTATCACGCCGTTGGCCGCGGTGTACCCGATGCCCAGCATCCACAGGTCGTCGGATACCTCGTACACCCTGCCGGCGCGCACGGCCTCCAGCTTCTGCCACAGAGGGCTGGTCATGAAGTCCCGCTTGGCGGTGTCAGCCTCGTTGCCGTAGACGGTCACGAAGATCACGTCACCCCCTATCTGCGGGATGAACTCCTCGCTGACGTTGTACATCGCGAAGTCGTTCACGTCCTGCGAGGGCGGTCGGGGCAGCCCCAGGTCCTCCAGCACGGTGCCGATGAACGACTCCTTCTGGTACAGGCGGGTGTCGCCGGGGAGAAACCTTATCACCGTGACCTCGGTCTGCTTGAGGCGATCGCCCATCTTGCGCCGAAACTCCTGGACGTGCGCCTGGTACTCCTGCTTGACCCGCTCGGCCTCCTCTTCCTTGCCCAGGGCGCGGGCGAACAGGTCGAAGTTCTCCTTCCAGGTCACGCCGGTCCGCTCAGCGAACACCGTGGGGGCGATCTGAGAGAGTTGTTTGTATATGGCCTCGTGCCTCATCTTGCTGCTCAAGATCAGGTCGGGCTTGAGGGCGGCGATCTTCTCCAGGTTGGGCTCGTTGATCGTGCCCACGAGCTGTATGCCCTCCGTGCCCTGCAAGTAGGCAGGCAGCCCCTCGCCGGCGATGGCCTCCACCGCCCCCACAGGCTTGACCCCAAGCGTCATGGCGGTATCGAGCTCGCCGGTGTCCAGCACCACCACCCGCTGGGGATGGGCCGGCACCTCGGTGGTGCCCATCGCGTGCTTGATGGTCCTGGTGGCCGACTGGGTAGCCTCGGGGGTGGGTGAGGCTGGGCTGGCGGGCACTGCGGTGGGCGAAGGGGAAGGGGTAGATGTACCGGGGGTGGGCGTCACCTCTGCCGAGGGAGCCCCGCAAGCTATCAGGAGCAACGCGGTCAACAACATCCAGATCAGGCCGGAGCGCTTACCACAGAGCATCTGCACCTCCACAACAATTCATTACAACTAACGAACAATATTAGGATAAGTTAAATCCCCTGGTACGTCAAGATTAAATAAGCCCCTTGGGGTGCGCGCGTAACCGGGCTGTTACCTGGAAGTCACCGACGGGTCACCTCTCGACACCGTCTTTTCAACCTCACATGCTTATCATCCCTATTGATAGAGGCTCGCGGCCGATGGGCCCGAAGGGAAGGAGGTGTAGTAGGGAAGCAGCCACAAGACGCACATCAACGCATGGTTCAACCCCATTCTCTCGGAGGATAATCAAGGAGACCACAGAGATGTATACTAAGCTGCGTACAGTCGTAAACCTACCTCTTACCGTGTTCCTGGTACTTGCCACCCTGCTGCCGATGCTCGCGGCGGTGTCCGCCCCCAGGGCTGCCAAGGCGCAGGGTGACGACCTCGAGATCTGCAAAGAGCTGCGCGACGCCAGCGGGCTGGACGCTTCTCTGGCGGACACCGAGTTCGTATTCACCATAGACGAGATGCCCGGCATGAGCTGGTCACTCTTCCCCGGCGAGTGTACTGCCCCCATAGACGTACCGGGTGACTCCGCCACCGTCCGCGAGCAGTACCAGCCAGGGGTGATCGTGGCGGATATCACCGCCCTGGGTGGCTCGCAGGGCAACACCAACAGGTTGATCTCCCGCAACATGAACCCCGACCCCGACGCCAACACCTTGGGTGTGGCGCGCGTGGCGGTAGTGGAGGGCGAGACCACCCTGGTGACCTTCACCGACGCGGTGCTGGGCTACATCCAGATCTGCAAGGAAGCTTCGGACACCAACGACCCGCTAGGCTACCTGACGAACAACGACTTCAGGTTCCGCATCAACGGTCGCGACGACACCTACAGCCTGGGCATTGGTGAGTGCACCGACCTCATCCCCGTGCCGTACGGCCAGGTGACCGTGCGCGAGCTGCCAGACACCGGCACCATGCTGACCGACGTGGAGGCAGAGGCCATACAGACGGGCGACAACATGCTCGTGAGCTGGAGCGCCTCCGGCAGGTGGGCGATCATCAACGTGGTGGCTGGCGATGAGACGAACGAGACGGTGGTCACGTTCTACAACGCCCCGATGCCCACCGGCGTCCTCAAGGTCTGCAAGACCGTCAGCGGCGCCTACCAGAGCCTGCTGCCGTTCTACTTCACGGTTCGCCAGAACGGCAACGTGCTGCCCGACACCAACGGCGCAGCCCCCGGCAACCTGACGGTGCGCGCTGGCCGCTGCGTGATCTACAACGGCGGCATGAGGTTCCTGATGAACACCAGGCTGTCCGTCTCCGAGGAGCTGCCCTACCTCGGCTTCTACGTCAACGACATCTCAACCAACCCCGCGGGCGCGCTGCTCTCTGAGAACCTGGGCAGCATGTACAGCGACGCGGTCGCCTTGGTCGCCATATCGGCGAACGTTACCACGGTGACCTTCAACGACGTCGGAGGCTTCGGCGCCCTGAAGATCTGCAAGATCAACGGTGGCGGTGTGCCGTCCGGCACGGCCTTCAGGTTCCTGATCACCAACGAGTACGGCACCTGGGTGCGCAACATCAGAGTTGGCTACTGCAACCTGCTCCGGGCCAACCTGGACAACGATCCAGAGCTGGAGATCGTCAGGTTCCCGTTGGGCACGCCGACCATGGTGGACGAGGCCACCAACGGCTACTCAGTCACCAACATCACCTACAGCCCATGGGGCGCAAGCCCACCGGCCCCCTACGGCGGCATCATCTCCACCGATCTGGGTGCGGGCACGGCCAACGTGAGGATAGGCAGGGGCATCAACGTCCTGAGGTTCACCAACTCCGGCGGAGAGTAGCCCTGGGCAAATGAGTCTTCCCGAGGGAGTGGAGGATGCCTCCACTCCCTTTGTATGTGCCCCCTCTACCATTTATCTTGGGTTTCTCAACGGATGTGTGACCTAAAAAACACAGCGCCGGGGCAGAATAAGCTGACGTCCTTGCAGGTGGCCTGGAGTGAATGATTCGGGATCATCTCTGCCAACCGCTCTGATCTACTCCCCTCTGGGATCCAACACCCAAGCCGATCGAGACCTGGAGATGGCGGGTTGGAGCGTCAAGCTGGCAAGCAGCGATCTGGAGAGCTGGACGGAGCAGCCCTCGCACATCTGGGTGATCGATGTCAGCACACGATCCATCGAGATGGAGCAGCTGATGCAGGAGCTCTGGGAGAAGAGGTTCTCCGTGCCGCTCATGATCGTGGTGAGGGAGGAGCTGATCGCCACCTACTGGCAACGGCTGGTGCAGCTCAAGCAGGATTGGCCTGCACCCTTCCAGATGCTGGTTGCCCCCTACCCACTGGAGGAGCTGCTCCTGCGGGTGGTGTTCCTCACCAGGGAGGGGCTGGGGGAGGGAGGCGTGCTGGTCCACGGGCGCTTCCAGCTGGACGTGGGCAGGTACGAGGCCCGCTACGGCGACAGGGTAGTGCCCCTCACCCCCTGCGAGTTCCAGATCTTCAGGGCGCTGATGGAGGCCGGCGGGAAGGTAGTCTCCAAGAGGGAGCTCCTCCACGCCCTCCACGGCGTGGAGGAGCACTACGACGAGTCGGTCGTCAAGGTGTACGTCAACCGGTTGCGCAACCGCCTGGAGCAGGCGGGCGCTGATCGGTCCTGCGTGCGCGCCATCCAGGGCGTGGGCTACCGGCTGGATAGGGGCTAGCGATCAGTCGACCCTCAGTATCGCCTTCTGCACGGAGCCCGGATGCTGCGCCCAGTCGGCGAACAGCGCTGGCGCATCCCACAAGCTGAAGGTTGTGGCCAGGTCCGCGTAGCGGATCTTGCCGCCCGCCAGCAGCTCGATCGCCTCCGGGAAGCAGTTGACCGACGCCCTCGAGCCCAGGATGGTCATCTCCTTCCGGGTGAAGTCCAGGCCAGGCATGGGCACATCCACCCCCTGGGGCACTAGCCCCACGATGACCACCCTGCCCCCAGGCGCCACCAGGTCTACCGCCTGCCGCATCGCCTGTGGGTTGCCCGTCGCCTCGATCACCACCGGCATACCGTCCCCCTCGGTGAGCTCCGACACCCTGGAGGGCAGCTCCTCGCCCCCCGGCAGGGGCCGTGCGCCCAGCTGCGCGGCCGCGTCCAGCCTCGCGGGGTTGATATCGGTGGCGAAGACCTGTACCCCCTTGGCGCTGAGCACATCGATCAAGGCCAGGCCTATGGGGCCACAGCCCATCACCAGCACCTGGTCCTCGGCCGTGATCTGGCCCCTTCGGCTGGCCTGCACGGCTATGGCTATCGGCTCCGCCAGCGACGCCCGCTCGAAGGGCAGGGACTCTGGGATCTTGTGCAAGTTCTGCGCCGGGGCCAGCACGTACTCCGCGAACCCTCCGGGGCGGTGGATGCCGATGATCTGCAGCCGGCGGCAGCAGTTGGGCTTGCCGATCCGGCAGGCGTAGCACCGGCCGCAACCGATGAAGGGCTCGACCACCACATGGTCGCCCGCGCTCAGCCCCCGCACGCCCTCCCCCAGGGACTCCACCACGCCGGATATCTCGTGACCGCACACCTGGGGATAGACGGCGTAGGGGTTCTTGCCCAGGTAGAAGTACATGTCGCCGGCGCACACGCCCACGGACCTCACCCTGACCAGCACCTCACCCTCGCCTGGCTGGCGGGCCTCCCACTGGCCCACACGCACCTGCCTGGGGGCATCCATGATGACAGCTTGCATGGCTCACCTCCGTACTATCTAGCTTGCTACGTCCATCCGGGCGACGGCGTAGGGCCCGAGCTCGAGCTCGAACCTGCCGTCCCACTTCGCTACGCGCCTCCACTCCGACTCCCTGTAGCCTTCGGGGTCGGTCACGGCCCGCATGTAGTTCGCCTGATCCAGCACCCTCAGCCGGAGCTCCAGATCCTCCCCGCTGACCACGATCTTGTTGACCGTGGGCAGCAGGTTGGCCACGAGCAGCGCCGCTCTCCCCCCGTGGCGGAGCATGACCCCCACGGCGGAGAGCGGATCGCTCGACTCCAGGGCCCGCCACTCCCCACCGACGAACTCGCACCAGTCGGCCAGCACGTGGTAGAGCGGGAAGACCCCGCCCGGCACGGACCCGAAGGCTTCCGGCAGGGGGGAGCCTTGCGCGCCCTCCATCACCCCGAGCCAGCCCACGGTCTCGTAGCAGGTCACGCCGCTAGCGCCCCCCAGCGCCAGGTAGGTGAGCGCTCCCAGGGTCCACGCCGCCCCGAACAGCGACATCTGCCTGGGGTCCACCTGTGAGGGCAGCTCCCCCTCGCTCGCCGGCGGCTCCGGGGCGGTCGCCGCGGGGTTGAACCTCGGCTTGAGGGTGAGGGGGGTCACGTACACCGGCCGCTCGCCGAACACCTCTCTGGCGCTCACCACGGGATAAAGCTGGCCCTCGAGGTTCTCGACCAGGGAGGAGTTATCCTCGGCGTGCACCTGGGGGTTGGCGGAGTAGCACACGCAGTCCAGCTTGGAGGGCTCGGGCCTGCTGCGGTTGAGCTGGGCGAAGTAGGCATCGGTCCCACCCCCTACCTGCAGGCGCAGCCCCCGCCGCGAGAGCTCGGCCCGCAGGTGCTCAAGCTGCTCCGCTCTGGTGAGCCTGTCCGCCTCGTGGAAGAGCAGCACCCGGGACACCTGGGCAGCGTGCGGCCCGACCGCGTCCAGCAGCGCGGGCGCCCAGCCGGCCTCCTCCGGAGCGAACACCGCCAGCTCCAGCCGGCAGCCCAGCGCCCCCGCCAGCGACAGCGCCCGCGCGAGCCCGTCCCGCCATCGGCCGCGCATCCAGAGCTCAGCTCGCAGGTGCGTCGGGCCCATAGCCCGCAGCCTGTCGACCTGCCGGGGGGAGTGTGCCCTCCCATCGCTCGGCACGCACAGCCCCAACTCGGGTACCCGCCCGCTCGCCCGCGAGAGCGCCAGCTCCACGCGCCCCGCCTCCCGGGCGCTGGCCTGCCATGAGCCCTCACCGCCTTCGAGCCAGAGCGTGACCCTCTGGCGTATCCGCGTGCCGGCGGGCACCTCCACCGGGAAGGGGAGTGCCAGCGGGGTGGAGTAGGTCTTGAAGGAGGCATCCGTCCAGTTACGCTGGTCCTCCATCTCGAACACGTCCCCCTCGAACCTGGCCCTGGCCCAGCCACCGCTCGGTAGCTCATGCGCCAACCCCCTGATATCCATGAAGGGTTGGTGGGGCGATATCACCCTGGGGAACACCCCCTCCTCCAGGGATCCATCGGCGTGCTCGACCTCCACCCTGCGGCCCGCGCACTCCCTTATGGGGTGCAGCAGGCAGAAGCCTATCCTGTTGCGCAGGAAGGTGGACCTGGCCACCCCGTCCATCTCGCAGGTGATCCGGCCATCCCGATCCCCCTCGAGGCTGGCGTGCCAGTAGAAGTCTATATCTCCGGACACGTGCTCCGCGTCGTACCGCACCCGGAACCAGCCCTCCCCGGCCACCACGTCCAGGTTGGAGATGCTGGCGGGGATGGTGTGCCAGTTCCGGTCGCGCACCGCCACGTAGACCCTGCGCCAGACCTCCAGGTCGCCCAACCTGATGTAGCGCAGGTCCCCGCCCTCGAACACCATCCTCAGGGGGCCGGCCGAGAGGGGCACCCTCTCCGGCAGAGGTTGATCGCGGCCGTAAAGCATCACCCTCGGGTTCATAGGCCAGCTCCCATCAGCATGAAGCCCCCGTCCACCCACAGCACCTGGCCGGTAACGTAGTCCGAGGCGGGAGAGGCCAGGTAGACCACCGCCCCCGCCAGGTCCTCCGGCAGCCCGGCTCTGCCCAGCGGGATGCGCGACACTATCCTCTGGGCGCGCTCCGGGTCCGAGTACAGGGCATCGGTCAGCTCCGTGTGGAAGGTGCCGGGGCCTATGGCGTTGACGCAGATGTGGTACCTGGCCCACTCCAGCGCGAACGCCCTCGTCATCTGCAGGATGCCCCCCTTCGTCGTGGCGTACACGCTCACGTCGGGCCAGGCACCCACGGAGGTTAGAGAGGCTATGTTGATGATCTTGCCCCTGGAAGCCCCAGCCGGCACGTCCTCGCGCGCGATCATGTGCTGGGCGGCGCGCTGGCACATGAAGTACACGGAGCGGAGGTTCACCGCCACCAGGCGGTCCCACTCCTCGGGGGTGACCTCGAGCGCGGGCTTCCGGAGCTGGGTGGCGGCGGAGGTCACCAGCACGTCCAGCCTCCCCAGCCGGTGGACGACGTCGTCCACCACCCTCACGGCGGCATCGACGTCCGACAGGTCCGCCGGCAGCACGAGGGCCCCCCTGCCCAGGCCGCGGATCTCATCGGCCACGGCGCACAGCCTCTCCCGGCTGCGGGCGCAGAGCGCCACGTCCGCCCCGGCCTCCGCCAGCGCCACCGCCATGGCCCTGCCCAATCCCTGGCTACCGCCGGTCACCAGCGCTACCTTGCCATCGATCCTCAACTTGTCCGTCACCATCTCTTCCCCCCTCATACCACCCTGTACAGAGGCTCCTCGCCTCGCAGGGCTCGCAGGCAGTTCTGCACGGTCATCTCTCCCATCCTGATCATGCCCTCCCTGGTCTGCCCCGCTATGTGGGGCGTCAGGACGACGTTCGGCAGCTCCAGCAGAGGCCCTCTGGGGGGCTCCTCCTCGAACACATCCAGCCCCGCTCCAGCCAGCCTGCCGACGGCCAGCGCCTCGTAGAGCGCTCCCTCGTCCACTAACTTACCACGAGACGTGTTGATAAATATAGCCCCAGGCTTCATCAGGCCGATCTCGCGGCGCCCCAGCAGCCTCCCATCGTTGCCGGCGGAGGCATGCAGGGTGACTACGTCCGAGGTGGCCAGCAGCTCCTCGAGCCCCACGAACCTGATTCCGTGCGCGCGCGCGAACTCCTCGTCCGGATAGAGGTCGTAGGCCACCACCCTCATCCCGAACGGCAGCGCCCGCAGGCACACCCCCTTGCCTATCCGCCCCAGGCCTATTATCCCCAGCGTCTTGTCCCTCAGCTCCAGGCCCACGAAGTTGCGCCACTCCCCGGCGACCGTCGAGTTGTGGGCGGGCACGATCTGCCTGGCCACGGCGATGATGAGCCCCATGGTCAGGTCGGCCACGGAGTCGTGGATGGCGCCGGGCGTGGCGGTGACCACTATCCCCCGCCGCCTGGCGGCCTCCAGGTCTATGTTGTCCAGGCCCACGCCATGCTTGGCGATGGTCCTCAGGCGACCCGCCGCCTCTATCACCCGGGCGGTGAGCTCGTCCGTGCCCGTGATGATCGCGTCCATCTCCGGGAGCAGCTCGAGCAGCTCCTCTTCCCTGTAGGCCCTGCCCAGGGAGTTCGGCACCACCTCGCAGCCCGCCTCCTCCAGCTGCCGGATGTGCGAGGGATCAGCCTGGCCGAAGGACCTCGAGCCTATCAACACCCTCCACCTGCGCTCAGCCGACATCTACCGCCTCCCCCGCCAGCGCGCGGCGAATCGCCCGCACCTCGGCGCCCATGTCGGGCACTCTGTAGATCCCTCCCCCCAGAGCCAGGGAGGTAGCACCGGCGGCCACGAGGTCGCGCACGTGCTCCCGACGCACCCCGCCGGCGACCTGCAGGTCTACGCCCGCTTCGGCCTGATCTATGAGCTCGCGCGCCCGCCTCACCCTCGGGATGACCATGGGGTTGAAGCTCGCCCCCCTGGCACCCTCGCCCGTCACCCTGGCGAGCAACAGCACCGCATCCAGCATACCCGCCACGGGCGGCAGGAGCTCGAGCGGCGTGCCCAGGCCGAACACCAACCCCACGCGCAGCCCGGCATCCCTTACCGAGAACACCGCCTCGTACAGCAGGCTGACGCTCTCGACGTGCAGGAGCAGGAGGTCCACCCCCGCGTCCCTGAGCGCCGGCAGGAACCTGAGCGGCTCCTCGGCAGCCAGATGCACCTCGAAGGGCAGTCGAGTCAGGGGCCTCAAGTGCTCTATGGTCCTGGGGGGAAAGCCGAGGTCGGGCACGAACCGCCCGTCGAACACATCCAGGTGCACGAAATCCAGCCCCGCCGCCTCCACCCTGGCGAGCTCCTCCCCCAGCCTGCTGTGGTCGGCGTTGAAGAGCGCAGCCCCCAACCTAACCCCAGATGTCATCCCCGTCCTCCGGCTCTATAGCTATAGCCCGCACCGGCGAGGCATCCAGCCCGACGACGGGCAGCGGCAGCGCTATCAGGAACACCCTCTGCCTCCGCAGCTCCACCAGGTTACACAAGCACTCGATGACCGGCACCCCGGCCTCGTTGAACAGGCGGTGGTTCGGATAATGATCCACGCCGCGCACCTCGTAGCCTGAGCTGTCCGTGCCCAGGCAGTTGATCCGCCGGTCGTGGACCAGCCACCTGGCGGCCTCCTCCGCCAGGTATGGCCTGTCGTGCGACTGTGGGGTGCGGTACTGGCCGTGCCGGCCGGTCATGATGAGCACCCTATCGCCCTCCCGCACGTCCCCCGCCGACCTAACCTCCTCCAAGGTGATGGCCTCGTTCACCTGCTTGTGCCTGAAGTCGAGGACGATAGCAGGGCCCATCAGCCTCTCGATGGGGATGCTGGCGGTATCCGCACCGTCCGAGAGGAAGTGCAACGGCGCCTCCACGTGGGTGCCCACATGGGACCACATGTACACCACACTCATTATGTCACCTTCCCGACCGTGGCGCTCGTTGCGGCGCGCCACCTCCAGCGTGTACTGCTCCTTCCCGGGCAGCAGCACGTGCGTGAGATCTACGACCCTACCTTTCGGAATCCGCATGCTGCAACATCTCCTCTCCTAATTTGTCCCACAACTCCACAGGCTCCGAGCGCACACCCTCGACGCCCACCCTCAGCGCCATCGGGCGTCCACCCGCGCCCCCCAGGGCACAAGCGACTTCTGCCACGCGGTCTCCTGGCGCCACAGCCACCATTATGCCCCCTCCCCCCGAGCCGGAGAGCTTGGCCCCCCAGGCGCCCGCCGAGAGGGCGGCCTCCACCAGCCGCTCCAGCTCCGGGCAGGAGACACCCAGCTCCCTCAGCAGCAGGTGGTTCATGTGCATCAGGCGCCCCACCACTTGCAAGTCACCCCTCTCCAACGCAGGCACGGCGCGCTCGACGAGCAGTCCTATCTCCTCAAAGAGTATCCCCAGGTGCGGCCGGCTCTGCAGCGCCTCCCGCACCCTCGTGTTCACCTCGCCGGTGCTAGCCCTCACCCCCGTATCACCGACCACTATCGGCAGCTCGAGCACGCCGCTCAGCGTCCTCGGAGGCCAGGAGGTCGAGACCAGCCCGCATCCTCCCAAAGCGCACGCGCTGCTGTCCAAAGCCGAGGCCACCCCTCCATGCGCCAGGATGTCCCCCTGCCAGGCAAGGTGCGCCACCTCCACCGGCGGCAGATCTCGCCCAAGGGCGGTCGCGAACGCCCCTATCATGGCCGCGCTGGCCGCCGCCCCCGACCCCATCCCAGAACCCATAGGGAGGGCGGACCTCCACTCCACCCTGCAGCCACCATCGTAGCCCAGCCGCTCCCTGAGGAGCGAGAGCACGTACTTGGCGGGCGCAAAGAAATCCCCGCGGACCAGATCCCTTATGCCGTAGAGATCGTGGTGCGTCCTGAGGGCATCCACCCTAGCCCGGAACTCCCCAAGCCCCTCCCAGGTCAGCCGCTGACCCTCAGCCCTGAACACCAGCTCTACATCGCTCCCAGCCAGGGTGACCAGCGCATACGCTCGCCTGTCGACCGCCGCCGAGATCCCCGCCTGCTGCCTGTTGATCGCGTGCTCCCCAAACAGGATTATCTTGCCAGGTGCAGAAGCCAGTCCCTTCATGCTCCCCTCTACTCCTTCAGCGCCCCTCCCGTCGCGATCACCTCCTATCGACCGCTTGTGGAGAACCATACCCAGTCGTGGGGCCTGTCTGCTGGCCCGGACTGGGGAGCCACCCACCCGCCACCTGGAGAGGCCTCCGCGGCGAGGACCTCACCGGTGCGTGGGTCGTACCAGCATGGGTCTGCGGGAGGATCGACGCTCAACTTGAACTCTCCCCCTCGCGGTAGGTAGACCGCGAGCACGTCCCTCTCGGGCGAAGATAGCGCCAAGGGACGTCCCCCCAGCTCGCAGCTATCGGATACCACCAGAGAGCTGTCCGGCGAGAGCCGGTGGAAGGGCACGACCTCCGTGAAGAACCTGCGCAGGTGCAGCAGGTACTCCAGCCCGGGCTGGTCCTCCTCCAGCACCATGAAAGGCCCCCAGGAGTTCTCGAACCCATGGATCACCCCTAGACCGCAGAAGGCTCCCCTCCAGGCGCCACGGCGGGTGTGCTCGGGATCGCAGAACTCGTGACCGGGAATATTTAAAGGTAGGGCGGGATTACGCTCGTAGCCGTACTCGGCGAACACGGCCGTGCCGTACCAGCCGCCCAGGGAGTAGGCTATCCTGTCCTCTATGCCGGCCGCCAGCCACGCATTGTCCCGGCCGGTGGTACCCCAGAACTGGAACATGATGGTATCTATCGCCTTGGGATCCGACCTGAACCTGTGGGCAAAGGGTGGATCCCAAGGTCCGTTGTGCAGCGATACGATGTGCCCGTGGGGGGCGTTGGCCCGCAGCCACCTGGCTATCCTGATCGCCCACCTGTCGGCCGTGGGCTTGTAGTGCCAGTCGCCGTTGGGGTAGAACTCGTACTCGTTCATGGGCGTCCAGAAGTAGACGCAATTGTAGGCGTCGTACCTGGCTACCAGGTAGCGCATCCAGAGCTCCTCCCACTCGGCCACGAAGATGTGCCTGCTGTTGAAGGGGAACTCGAATCCCCAGGCCTCCATTATGACCTCGAGTCCGAGGCCCAGCTCCTCGACCTTGCGCACCACCCTATCAACGGTGGCGAAGTATTCGAGGTTGAACCGATCGAAGACTGGAGCCTGCTCGCTACCCTCCCAGGGCCAGGTGCGCCGCGTCTGCCACTCGCTGTACCCCTTGGGTGGGTGGAAAGGGCTGACCGGCACTCGGACCCTCAGGAGGTTGAATCCCTGGGATGCGCGCCGCTCAAGAAAGGCTTCCACGTCTGCCCCACAGTGGGCCATGCCGAACAGGTTGTAGACCGTATCTCCCAGGATGAACACCGGCTCACCCGACTCGTAGATGAAGCCCCAAGCCTGCCCGGGAACGGACCGGAGAAAGCCTCGAGCCTCCCGCGGCAGGACCTCAAAAGTGCCCTCCGCCCTCAGCTCGGGATCCTCCGGGTAGGACTCCAGCCTGTAGGCCCAGCGACCCTCCTCGCCCGGGTTGAACCTCACCTTCCAGACGCCATCACCGTCGTAGAAGCCAGGTACTCGCCACTCGCGCCCCGATGGGGAGATGAACCTGCCGATGACCTCGACGTCCACGAAGGGGTTCTCGTACTCACGAGTGCTCGTGACCTCCCACTCGCCCACAGTTCTGCGGGGCAAACTCCGTATGCTCACAGCCTGATTACCTCCTCCCTCTGCGCTGATTCGTAGGCGGCAAACACCAGCCGCAGGGTCTTGATATTGTCCTCGGCATCGGTCTCGGCCCTGCGTTCTCCCCTTAGCGCGGCGAGGATATCGCGATGGCAATCCACGATGCTCGAGTGCACCAGTTCATAGGCAGGATCCACCCAGGAGTACCTCCTGGGTGGATACCTCTTAGAGTGAGTGCCCTCCTCCGTTGTGGCCCTCACCCAGTAATCAGGGCCCAGCTCGAGTGCGCCTGCATCCGCCTCCACCCGGATGTAAGTCTCGGGAAACCTCTCGTGCTCCAGCCTGCTGGCGTAGCTCAGCTCGCAGGTACACGTGAGGTCCCCTCTGGCCAGCACGATCGTGGCAACATCCTCCCCCTTGATGTCCCCATGGATCCGCTGGGCCCTGCAGTAGATGGCATCGAACTCTCCAAAAAGAAAGCGCGCCACGTCCAGCACGTGGCTGCCAACATCCGTGATGATGAACCTGTCCAGCTCCCTCAGGAAGGGCTGGTTGTCGAAGACCGGGAAGGAACAGTTGAACTCCAGCCTGCCCCTGAAAGGCTTCCCCACCATCCCGGAGGCGAGCAGCTGCTGGAGCTGCCTGATCGGCCTCTGCCACCTCCAGTTCTCGTGCACGATGAAGGGCACCCCTGCAGCACGTGCCCCCTCCACCATCCGCTCCGCGGACTCCAACGACGTGGACATCGGCTTCTGGCAGATCACGGGCATTCCACAAGCCACGGCAAGCCCCACAAGCTCTTCGTGGGTGTCGGGGCTGGTGATTATGTCCAAAGCATCCGGCCTGGCTTCCAGGAGCATCTTCTGCGGATCGTCGTACACCGCCCGTATACCGAAGCGCGACGCCAGCGACTCAGCCTTCGCACGGGTGCGGTTGTATATGGCGCACACCTCGACTTCCCCGAGCTCCAGCCAACCAGCTATCTGGTAGGCCGCCCAGAAGCCGGCACCTGCTACCGCGATCCTGAGCTTGTCCGAGCTAGCCATCTGCGTCACCGGCCATAGCCTCCCGCATGGTGGATTCGGCCTCGTCCATGTGCCTGTCCATAGCCCGCCGGGCGCCCTCTCGGTCGCCCCTCTGGACGTTCTGGTAGATATCTCGGTGGTAGGCCAGCGCCCTCTGAGGCGTGCCAGGCACCCTGAGGCCCAGCAACCTCACCTGGACCATCACCCCGGCTATGGACTCGAGGAGCACGAGGAACAGCTCGTTGTGCGTGGCCTGCGCCAGGGCGGAGTGGAACTGCACGTCGAGCTCCACGAAGGCATCCGGGTCATCCAGGTGCTCCTCGGCCTGTGCCAATATCCGCTCCAGGGTACGCAGGTCCTCCTCGTCCCTGCGCTCGGCGGCAAGCCCAGCTATCTCAACCTCCAGCAGCCGCCTTACCTCCACCACCTTTCGGTAGTCAAACTTGCCGGAGCGCATCGAGAGGTACAGCTCCAGGTAGTCCGACAGGAAGCTGGTGGAGGGAGCGCGCACGATCGTGCCGCTGCCCGCGCGGACCTCGAGTATCCCCTTGGCCATGAGGGACCGGACGGCCTCCCTGATCACGGTGCGGCTGACGCCGAAGCGCTCTGCTAGATCACGCTCCGAGGGGAGTCGGTCGCCGGGCCTCAGGCGGTTTTGGACGATCACCTGCTGGATCTTCTGCCCGACCCTCTGTGCGAGGGTGGACTCTCGCTCCACGGCCTCGAACAGATCCAGAGACCTCGCATCGCTGTCCGAATGACTCACGATTACCTTTCACCTCCTATTACAGGCATGTGGCATACCACATACCTACAAACATTATATGAGCATCATCGGTATGAGTCAATAATATCAGCTGGGGAAATGCTCGGATATCTCGCAGGAGGCCGGGCTCATACTAATTTTTCCCCGTCAGGTAAAGCACCTGCATATCCTCGCAATCGTCTGCGATGAAGTCCTTACTGTCCCAAGTGTACACCGTATCGTAGCCCGGACCGCAGTACACGTAGTCCTTAGAGGCATCCTTGTGGAGCATTATTTTATCATTGCCTTCCTGCCCATAGACCTTGTCTGCGCCAGCCGCAGGCAGGATAATATCGAAGCCCTCACCCGCTGTGATCACATCTGCACCAGGCCCGCCTACGATCACATCGTAGCCTTTACCACCCACTAAGGTATCCGCTCCCGGGCCTCCATAGATATAGTCTGCACCCTTACCCCCGTAAGCCAGGTCGTTGCCATAGCTGCCATAGATAACATCTAAATCGAACCCACCTCTCAGCACGTCCCTCCCTGGGCCTCCATTCAGCATATTATTTCCAGGACCGCCAACTAGATAGTCATTCCCCAAACTACCGTATATTCTGTCGTTCCCTGAACCACCTTATACCCTGTCGTTCCCCGGACCTCCATATAGATTATCGTTGCCAGCAAATCCGAACAGCCTATCGTCCCCTCGAGGACCGCGAAACTCATCCCCTCTCGGCCTTCCAGATCTATCCCCTGGGCCAACTACCCCCTCGTAGGCGCGCACCACCGAGGCGCTAGTGATGCACAGCAGCAATAACACACACAACAACCTTTTTGCATAGACACTAATTGTTAGGCTCATATATATCACAAAAGCAAATATATCTATTATAGTATACAATAAGAATGTAATTAAATACATACATGTTTTAACTTAATTTAAAAGGCAAAAGCAATAGACAGATTAATTTTGATCATACATGTATGTGTACGACTAGGATGTGGAAGTGTATGTGGTGAGCAGAGGAGTGTATTATATAATTGACCAATATCGATTAGGAGGCCATGATTGCAAAGACAATTCGTAGTGGTACCCACTAAGCTGCGGGGTGACACCCTGCTGCTGGAGCCTCTGGATGGGCACCACGCTCCCGATCTGCTCGCGCACTGCGACCTGACGTCCCTAGCCTACATGCGCAACAAGCCGCAGGAGCTCACCCCGGAGGCCATGGAGCGCTACATAGAGAGCCTCAAGAGCACCCCGGCGATGGTGCCCTTCGCTATCGTCCTGCTCGCGACGGGGCAGGCCGTGGGGGTGACCACCTACATGCACATCAGGCCCGCGGACCGTGGGCTCGAGATAGGGTCGACCTGGATCTCCCCTCGGTACTGGGGCACGCGCGTCAACCCAGAGAGCAAGTACCTGCTCCTGGAGCACGCGTTCGACCGCCTGGGAGCTATCAGGGTGGAGCTGCGCACCGACTCCCGCAACGTCCGTAGCCAGAGGGCGATCGAGAAGCTGGGGGCCGTCCGTGAGGGCGTGCTCCGGCGACACATGATCATGCCCGACGGCTACGTGCGGGACACGGTCGTGTACGCCATCACGGACCAGGACTGGCCCCAAGTAAGGGACACCTTGAGGATACGACTTCGTTCTTCTGAATGCTAGGTTGTATATAAGATCCTGTTTGGCGTCCTCTTCGAGCCACCAACTAGCTTTATTGCCAAAATAGCTAGCAGATGCACGGTGATTAGCTAAAACGCCATCTTCCCATATAAGCCCGACATGAAGCCATGGCCAAAACTATCGCACATCCCCTCATACAGGAGGCTACAACGGCTGCATAATCTGGGCACGAGCCCCAGGCTGCCTTGTAACTCCTGCACGCGAGTGCCTATCTACAAGGGCTGCAAACCCATCAGCACGCTGGCGCCACTGTGCTGGGGGATTACCCATAGCCCGCTTGAAGGCACGATTAAACGCCTCCTCGGATTCGTAGCCTACTTGGTACGCCACGGCAGCTGCGCTCAAAGTTGTATCGCGCAGCAGATGCGCTGCTGTCTGGAGCCGCCATTCGTTCAGGTAGTGCATGGGAGCACGCCCCAGCAGGCGGCTAAACCGCTCGCTGAGGGTGGAGCGAGAGCATGCTGAGCGCCGCGCCAGCTCCTCGACGGTCCACCTGTGAGCCGGATCCGCATGCAGCTCCCTCAGTGCAGGCCCCACGATAGGATCATGCAGGGCAGCGAACCAGCCGATCTGTAGCGGATGGCTTGCCCAGTATCGCTGCAGCACCTCGAGGAGCAAGAGTTCCAGCAGGCGCAGCACTATGGAAGATGACGTCAGCCACAGTCCCTCAGTTGCCTCGGCCGCGTAACGGGCGCTCTCCATAACCCAGGTCGTTGCTGCCCCGGTAGGTAGCTGGATCTCAAGTACAGGCGCAAATGAGCCTACCACGGGGTCAAAGATCGGGTCATCACATTGGAGGTAGATGCAGATCAGACCAGTATGTGGGCCAGCGCCATCATGTTGGGGTAGCTGTCGTTGTAGCCAAGACGCCTGCAGCAGCGATTGGCTCGGAGCTACCTCCGACTCGCAGCTGGTCACGGTATGCCGATCCGCATAAGGCAACAGCACCACTTCCCCTTCGCTGAGCTCCAGGGCGATCCCATCGCGCAAACGCAGGCAGCACTTCCCCTTGGTAACGACGTACATCACCATGAGTCGTCGCGCCGACAAGTGCAGGATGTGGGCCAGGTCGCCCGAGGGAGAGGATTCGTAAGCCCAGGGGGCAGCGAGCTCGGCCCGCAGCACCATGGCGCCCGCCAGGCCGATCACCGACAGCAGATCAGCCAGCAGGTCCGGCGGCGATCGCCGTGTGGAGAAATCAGGCGAATTGGTCAACCCCTTCGGCGTCCGCATCATGGTACTCCCCTATCTCGAGCCTTATACTTACGCTCGAGAACAGGATCATTATACTGCCCCAATGTGTGGGAATAGTTGAGGGGGGGATCCGCACATCAATCTCAAGGACATCTCAAGGGCATATGAATAGTGCTTGGTGTAGTGGCCAAGGCAACAGCTAACGGTCCGGGAGATTAGTATGTCGTCAGGGATACGGGTGGCCAAGCACCGCGGAGGATATGTTGATGGCAACGCAAGCGACTCCCACATGGCAGATCAAGGGGACCATTGTCCTGGCATGCAACTGCGACTACGGATGTCCCTGCAACTTCAATGCACCACCCACCCAAGGCCATTGTGAGGGTGGGTGGAGCTGGCACATAGAGGAGGGCAGCTACGGCGACGTACGTCTGGATAACCTTACCTTCTCGATCCTCTGCGACTGGCCGGGGGCGATCCACGAGGGCAACGGGAAGGCTCTCGTGCTGATCGACGAGCACGCAGATGACGCCCAGCACGAAGCCATCTCCACCCTAGTAAGCGGTGAGGTGGGTGGCCCCTGGGCGATTCTGAGGCACACCTGGACAGAAGTTTACGGGCCGTACCCCGCTGCCTACGAGCTCGACCTGCGAGAGCATCATTCCTCGATCCGTGCGGGCAGCATTCTGGACCTGGAGCTCGAGCCCATTAGAAACCCGGTCACAGGGGCGGAGGCGCATCCGCGCATCCTGCTGCCGGAAGGCTTCGTCTGGAAAGATGGGTACGTTACCGCCTCCCGGAAGTTCCGGGTACAGAATAGCGTATCCTACGATCACTCGGGCAAGTACGCTGCGTTCGCTAAGTTCGAGTACTCCGGGCCACCCTCATAGCTGATTGCCTGGGGCAGGAGCAGGGCATGGACAGAGCGTCTTCCACACAGTCGATCGAGGTACGTAGCACCAGCTGCCGACATCTCGGACGCAGCCGGCGCTACCAGTGCAACCACGGCGCGCTCGACCCACTGTGCTTGCAGTGCGCGATTCTCTATCACCCGGTATGCCATCGGGCCCTCAGGACCGCCCTAGTCGTAGGGACGATCCTCACGCTCATCAACCAGGGAGAGCTTACGCCCATGATCCTGCTCAAGACAGGGCTGACCTACGCCGCCCAGTATGCGGTCTCCGCGCTCTCTGTCCTGCAGGCAAACAGAGTACCTTAAAGGGGAGTAGCCATGTCGCAAGCGAACTCGCACGAAGTCCACCAACACGGTACGAACGCCCTACAGGTCCTCAGGCGGCGCGAGAACCTGTGGATCACGGTCGCGCTGCTCACGATAACCTTGGGAGCATGGATATACACCATCTACCGGCCCAATCCAATGGGTGGCATGGATGGAGGGATGATGACAGGCGGAGGAATGAGCGATGTGACGCTCTTCCTGCTCGGCTGGAGCGTAATGATGGTCGCAATGATGATACCCGCGACGCTGCCGCTGATCCTACTCTACAGGACGGTGTCACGCACGCGCACGACTGTATCGTCCTTCCCATGGCTGGGGATGGGCGGACTCTTAGCAGGCTACCTCGCCGTATGGGCGGTGGTCGGGCTGCCGGTGTACGCCTACAGCTTGCTTGCCGATCAAATGGGATCATGGGGCACCGCGCTGCCAGCAGTGCTGCTGGTCGCGGGCGGGCTGTACCAGTTCACGGCCCTCAAGCGCTCGTGTCACTCTCGTTGCTCCTCCCCACTGTTCTTCCTCATGCAGCACTACAAGCCTGGTCTGGGCGGGGCGATTCGGCTCGGGATACTGCACGGCATAGACTGTCTGGGCTGTTGTGCGGGCTTGATGGTGGGGTTGGTCGCGCTTGGGATGATGAACCTAGCACTGATGCTCACGGCCGCCGTGATCATCTTCGCTGAGAAGACCTTGCCTTCCGGGCATCGGGTGTCCAGGCCGCTGGGCATGGCCATGGTAGCGGGAGGCATCCTGCTCCTGGCTTTGTCGTTGACCACCGGGGGCCACATGACGATGTAGACGCTTGGCTATCTCTGCAGAAAAAACATAGGAGGAATAGGACAGATGACTCAGGTACATGAATGGCACGTCACAGGAGATTGGTTTGATGTGTGCAGTTGTAGTGTGCCATGCCCCTGCGAGTTCGCTCAGCCGCCAACGAACAACCACTGCGAGGGTGTCCTCGTCTGGCACATCCGCGAGGGCCATTATGACGACGTGCGACTAGATGGATTGAACGTCCTCGCCCTCGGCGCGTTCGATGGCAACATCTGGGCGGGCGCGAAGGCAGCGATGGCTATCTTTCTAGACGAGCGAGCAGATGAGCGCCAGCGGCAGGCCCTCCAGTCAATCTTCGGAGGTCAGGTTGGCGGTTGGCCAGCTGGGTTTGCCGAGCTCATAGGCGACCTGCGAGGGATCGAGTTCGCCCCGATCAGGGTCGAGGTATCTGACGATCTGGCCTACTGGCGAGCTGAGATACCGGGCAAGGTGACCGCTACAGCTGAGGCACTCTCAGGCCCGACGACCCCACCCGGGCAGAGGGTCCAGCTGATGAACCCACCCGGCAGCGAGGTCGGACCTGGCCAGGTGGCCACCTGGGGGAGCGGAGATGTGATGGAGCCCGCCGAGGTCTTTGGTTTCCGGACCAACTTCACCGGCAGGTCGAGCAAGCACATCCCGTTCGACTGGAGCGGCCCAGGGGAGGGGTGAACTATTGCCTGACTGCGTGCTATCGAGTGATGAGATACAGCTAAGGAGGTGTGACAAGACGCTGAATTATAAAGGCGACAAGATGCCAACTATGGCTTAGCATGACGATACTGTGCGGGAGTCCAAGCAGGCTCCAGGGAGAGCCTCATGAATGGCTTGTTCCTGCCCGGCAGGGTTAGCGATCTGTCGTGAGGCTGGGACGAGCCTAAGGAGAAGAACAATGCCACGCTACATGATTCAAGCATCCTACACCTCGGAGGCAGCAGCCGCCTTTGCCAGTAAGCCACAGGATCGGGTCGCAGGACTCCGTGCCCTCTTGGAGCAGATAGGGGCCCAGCTAGACAGCTTCGACTACTGTCTGGGCGACTACGACGTCATGGTGACATATACTGCGCCCGACGATACCACCGCCGTAGCCATAACCCTGGCAGTCCTCGCGCCGGGCCACCTAAAGGAATACAAGACGACGAAACTGCTTTCACCAGAGGAGTTCATGGAAGCCTCGCGGAAGGCTGCGGGGGCGGAGTATCAGGCGCCATCACGAGGATAGGAGGAGGTCACAAGGCGGGTGCATAAGTTCAGCTTTCAGATTAACTTCACTAGCATGTCGAGTAAGTACGGTCCCGGCAACCTCTTTGATATCAATCAAAACATTGCATCGACAGTGGCGGTGTGAGGGGGAGAGCGACAAAGACGAGAACGACGTACTGGGCGAGCAATGAGCAGGGCACAGGCTACCATTAGGCCTAGGAAGGAGGTGTGGCGGGAATAAGAAGATCTATGGTGCTTACGAGCGGGGTTTGACAAGCAGAGGTGCATACTCAGGAGGAAACCCATGGCATGGCATATCTCAGGAACGTACTACGCACCATGTAGCTGCAAGGTAGGCTGCCCATGTACGCTTGGCGAGCCGGACGGCGACCAGGGCTGGTGCTCGGGCGCGATACTGCTTGATATCCAGAGCGGCGAGGTCGACGGCACCGACGTGAGTGGGTCCAGAGCGCTGTTTCTGGCGGACTGGCCTCGGGGATTCATCAGTGGCAACGGCACGGCCAGGATATACTTCGACTCGAGCATCTCCGCCGAGAAGCGCTCTGCATTGGAGCCGATGCTCATGGGCAAGATGGGAGGAGTGCTGGAGGTGCTGGCTTCCCTCGTGCCCAACATGCTGGCACCTAAGGATGCCCCCATTCAGATACAGACGATCGACGGCAAGACCCAGGCAACGGTGGGGGACGTGGGTGTGGTCGTGGTTGAGCCCCTGGTCGGACCTAACGGTGAGCCGACCGTCCTGCAGAACGGAGCGTTCGCCTTTCGCGACCACATCACGCTCGGGAGAGGTACGGGCACGTACTTCCACGATCCAGAGATGCGGGCTTGGGCCAGTGCCGGGCACGGGGAGATGGAGGCATTCGACTGGAGCACATGACGCGATGCTGACAGCGGCGCTTCGCTGGCATCGGGGCTGAGACCAGATACATAGTACGAGTCTACCGCTCAGATACCGACGTCTCATCGCCGGTATCTGAGCCCATCACCGCGTTGATAAATAGATGGGTGGATCCCCTACCGACGCTGGATGGAGAGCAGAAGCTGGCTCGAGACCCTGAAGGTGCGGGGAGGCAGCAGCGATGGGGGCAGCGGCCCTTGACAGCCCAACCGATACGCTGCGGGGAGGGGTGCAGAAACCCTGATGAGCTCAGCGCCAGCACCCACCCCAATACCTACCCGAAGGGTCATGCCCCCGCCCAGTAGAGGCGTATTGGGGATCCCCATCAGCCACCGCGTCATGACTGGGCGAGGTCGGATCCCGAGGCGTACAGCCGACCTCGCCCAGTTACCGCACCTGTATGTGGCACGAAGCTACGCATCCGCACTGAGCATCCCTCCGGCACAGCACCGCTAGGTAACGGCTGGGCTGCAGCCCTCCACGAGTGGATGAAGTAGTGCTTGCCGGACGCTAGCCATTGGCTGTAGTTGCCAACCCGACAATCCAGTACGCACCGCCCCGACGGTGCCCCCTATAGCTTAGATATAGGGCATCGGGGCTGTTGTGGTCCTGCCGGTGCTACCATGGGCTACCGGGGATTATCCCGCGCGGTAGTCCTCGTCCGACACGGGATCCAGCCAGGTGACCCTGCCGAAGGTGATCGCCAGGTGGCGCATCCGGTGCTCCTCCTCGGGATGCGCCCCGTGCCAGTGCTCGGCTCCGGCGGGGATGCGCACGATGTCTCCCTCCGAGGCGTCCACCGGCTGCTCGCCGCGCACCTGCACCCGGCCTCGCCCCTCCAGGAAGTACAGCACCTGCTCGCCGCTGTGCACGTGCCAGAAGGTGCGCGCCCCCTTCTCGAAGGTCACCCTGGCCACAGCCACCGGCCCCTCAGAGGAGACGACCGACTGTATGTGGGTGGTGCCGGTGAAGCTAGTGGGCTCGCCGGACTGCTGTGGTAGATCTTCGATATGCTCAACCTGCAGCGCCATCTCTTACCTCCTTGGTTCTGTAGTGCCTCTGCATCAGGCCCCCCTGAGGACCTCCACCACGGCCGCGAAGTCCGCATCAGTGAGACCCCGCGCGAGGGCCATCCTGTAGATCTCGCGCGCCGCGGCCACCGTCGGCAGCGGCACGGTCCGCTCGACGCCCTCGTCGAGGGCGTAGGTCATGTCCTTGTGCATCCAGCGCAGGGCGAACTGCGTGCTGTAGTCACCAGAGAGCATCTTGGGCCCCTTGGTCCTGACGACGGTGCTGCCCACCGCCCCGTTGCTGAGGATGTCCAGCACCTGAGAGGTGTCCAGCCCCGTGCTCTCCGCCAGGTGCAGCGCCTCGGCCAGGGCCGCGGCCTGCACGCCGACCAGCAGGTTGTTGATCAGCTTCATCGTCGCCCCGCTGCCGGTAGGTCCCAGGTGATGGATCGTCCGCCCCATGGCCTTCAGGATCGGCTCAACCTGTTCCAGGGTGCGCGCGTCCCCGCCCACCAGGAAAGTCAGCTCGCCGGCCTCCGCCTGGGGCTGGCTGCCGGTGACCGGGGCATCGAGGAACTGGCAGCCCATGTCCTGCGCGCGCCCCGCGAGCTCCCTGACCCACCTGGTCGAAAGGGTGCTGCACTCGATCAGCACCGTCCCGGGTCTAGCGCCCTCCAGCGCGCCGGCCTCGCCCAGCCAGACGTGCCGGGAAGCGCCGTCGTCCGCGACCATGCTGATGACGACGTCGGCCCCATCGGCGGCCTGCCTGGGAGTATCGGCGACCTCCGCTCCCGCATCCCGCAGGGGCAACCCTTTCTCGCGGCTGCGGTTGTACACGACCAGCGGGAATCCCGCCTTGAGCAGGTTGCGCGCCATGCCGCTGCCCATCAGCCCCAGACCGATCAAAGCCACACGCTGCATGCTTCCACCTCCTTCCAAAGCTAAGACCGCAAGAGTTGTCACACGTAGCCGGGTAGCACCAAGCGTGCCCGCCAAGATGGTGCGCCTAGTACGGAGAAGCTGACCCCCTGTAGAACTCGTCCTGCAGGCGCGCGGCCTCGGTGTCGGCCTTGATCGCGCGCAGCGCCCTGGCCACCTGCTCGGCTCGGGCATCCAGGAGCCTGTCACCTGCCTCGGCATCTGCGGCCCGGGCGTCTCCCTGGTAGTGCGTGGGGTGATCGGCGTACCACCAGATGCCGGTCTGCACCCCGGCCTCGCGCAGGGCCCTCAGGCGACCCAGGGCCCTGCCCTCGTCATCGGTCGGGATCTGGTCCATGCGCACCAGGTCCGGGCGGATCGCAAGGATCATGCTCGTCTCCCCCGGCCCGGCGTGGCCCTCGGCAGAGGCATCCCACGGGACCTCTACGCCCTGGGGCAGGGGGCCCAGGGCGTGCACGATGTAGATCACGTAGTCGCGCGGGCTGTACAGCGGCAGCATGTTGAACAGCGCCAACAGCCCGAAGTTGCCACCGTGGGCGTTCAGCAGCACGATCTTCTTCAGGCCGTTGCGGGCCACCTCCCGGCAGACGTTGTCGAGCAGCCGGATCATCAGATCGGGATCGATGCTGATCGTCCCCGCCCGGTGGCGAGCCTCAGGGATCTGCGTGAAGATGTAGTCGGGGAAGACTATCGCCGGCTCGATGGCCGCGGCGCGATTGGCTACCTCGCGCCCTATGTACATGTCGGTCCCCAGAGGGAGGTGGTGGCCATGACGCTCGATCACCGACAGCGGGATCAGGCACACGCCCCCACACTCCCGGACGGCCTCGGGAAAACGGTCCCCGGTCAACTCCTCCCATCTCATCTCCTGCACCTCCAAGTGTTCGCAGTGTGCAAGGCGCTCACGCCCGTCAACTGCACTGGCTGACCACCTCATCCGCCAGCCTGGCAACTATCCCCTCGGGATAAGGGTAAGTCAGCATCAGGACTAGGTGCGTGGCCCCGGCTTCGACGAACGCCCGCACCGCCTCGGTGGTCGCCTGCAGATCGTCGTAGTTGACCCGCAGCTGGACCGAGAGCTCGATCTCGCTGGGGTCGCGGCCCACAGCCGCGCAGTGCTCGTGCAGCACCTGCACCTTGTGCCGGAAGGTCTCCACATCGCCGCCGGTCGAGTTCCATATGTCGGCGTAGCGTGCCGCGACGCGCAGGGTGAGCTGCTCGCCGCCGCCACCGATGACGAACGGCGGGTGGGGCTTCTGGACGGGCTTGGGCTCGCAGCGCGCCTGCTTGAGCTGGTAGTAACGCCCATCGAAATCGGTGAGGTGCTGGGTGAAGAGCCGCTTGATGATCTCGCAAGCTTCCCCCAGCCGCCGAATGCGCTCGCCGGGCTTGTAGAGCGGGATGCCCATGCTCTCGTGCTCGTACTCGTTCCACCCAGCGCCGATCCCGAAGTCCAGCCGCCCACCCGAGATCACATCCAGGGTGGCCGCCATGTGCGCGAGCACCGCAGGGTGGCGGTAGGTGTTGCCCGTGACCATGATCCCCAGCCGCAGCCGGGAGGTCTGCGCCGCCAGGGCCGACAGCAGCGTCCAGCCCTCGTAGCATGGGCCGTCGAGGTCCCCCTGGATCGGCGCGAAGTGGTCGAACAGCCAGGCGTGCTCGAACGCAGGATGCTCATCGGCCTCCTTCCAGACCCGCAGCATGGCCTCGTAGGTGGTGTGTTGAGGAGCGGTCTTGATGCCCCATCTCAGCTTGGTCAACTCACGTGCCCTCCTTGACTTTGATGACCAGGACCGACGGCCGCCTCCTGAGTACCAGGCGGCCGTCGAGGTGCATTGTAACCTCTAACCTTCGGGGCTGTAAATCACCTCCGAACCTACCAGGCGTAGGCCATGGGCGCCTCACCTCCTGGTCCGGGCCAGATCTCGTCCAGCCGACGCAGCACGTCCTCCGAGAGCTCTATCTCCAGCGCCCTCAGGCTGCCGGTCAGCTGCTCGACCGTGCGCGGGCCGATTATGGGAGATGTGACGTCGGGATTGTGCAGCAGCCAGGCCAGGGCCACGTTGGCCGGCTCCTCTCCCAGCTCTCGGCACAGCGCCTCGTACGCGTCCAGCTGAGGGCGGCGCCTCTCGATCTGCTCCCGCATGCGATCGTCCGCGCGTCGCCCCTCGCTGACCCCCCGCAGCACGCCTCCAAGCAGCCCGCCGCCGATAGGGCTGTAAGGGATGAGCCCCAGGCCGTAGTGGCGGCACGCGGGGATGACCTCCAGCTCTACCATGCGATTGCTGAGGTTGTACACGCTCTGCTCGGACACCAGCCCGAGGAAATGGCGCTCCCTGGCGGCGCACTGCGCGGTAGCGATGTCCCAGCCAGCGAAGTTGCTGCTGCCCACGTAGAGCACCTTCCCCTGCTGGACGAGGACCTCCATCGCCTGCCAGATCTCGTCCCAGGGCGTGCTGCGCTCTATGTGGTGCATCTGGTACAGGTCTATGTGGTCGGTCTGCAGGCGCCGCAGGCTGTCCTCGCACGCCTTGCGGATGTGGTACGCGGAGAGGCCGCGATCGTTCGGCCCGTCGCCCATCCGGCCGTACACCTTGGTGGCCAGCACGATCTTGTCGCGCCGGCCGCCTCCCTGCGCCAGCCACCTGCCGATGATCTCCTCCGTGACG
>Ga0068704_100159_pt1 | contig 33123 bp, 34 predicted proteins | sample CeladaPassaD2F12_FD_62225 | JGI IMG/M metagenome (GOLD analysis project Ga0068704, IMG submission 62225) | Cellulose-adapted microbial communities from the Joint BioEnergy Institute, USA - Passage D2F12 | ecosystem: Engineered > Bioreactor > Continuous culture > Unclassified | place: USA, Joint...
GAGAGGCTCAACACGGCGCTGGAGGGGGTCCGCGGGAGCGGTACCCTCACCGAGGAGCAGGTCAAGAAGGTGACCCGGGAGATAAGGCTCGCCCTGCTCGAGGCCGACGTCAACTACAACGTGGTCAAGGAGTTCGTCGGCCGGGTGCGGGAGCGGGCCACCGGGGCGGAGGTCTCGAGGGCCCTCTCGCCGGGCCAGCAGGTGGTCAAGATCGTCAACGAGGAGCTGGCCAACCTCATGGGCGGGAGCGCCCACAAGCTCTCCTACGCCTCGCGGCCGCCGACCGTGGTGATGCTCGCCGGGCTCAACGGCCACGGCAAGACCACCGCGGCGGGCAAGCTCGCGCTCTTCGTGCGCAAGCAGGGCAAGAACCCCTTTCTGGTGGCCTGCGACACCTACCGGCCCGCGGCGGTGGACCAGCTCCGGCAGATCGGGCGCGAGCTCGGGGTACCCGTCTACGACGAGGGGACCGAGGCGCCGCCGGAGGAGATCGCCGAGCGCGGCGTCAGGGCCGCCCGCGACGGCGGCTACGACTTCGTCATCGTGGACACCGCGGGGCGGCAGGTCGTCGACACCGAGATGATGGAGGAGCTGGGGCGCGTTCGCCGCGCCTGCCGGCCGCACTCCGTGCTCCTCGTGCTCGACGTGGTGACCGGCCAGACCGCCGTGGAGGTCGCGCAGGCCTTCCAGGAGTACGCCGACTTCGACGGCATGATCCTCACCAAGCTCGACGGCGACGCGCGCGGGGGGGCGGCGCTGTCGGTGGTCTCGGTCACCGGGCGGCCCATAAAGTTCGCCTCCGAGGGCGAGAAGATGAGCGAGTTCGACTACTTCTACCCCGACCGGATGGCGGGCCGCATCCTCGGGATGGGGGACGTGCTCACGCTCATCGAGAAGGCCGAGGCGCAGATGGACCGCCGGGAGGCCGAGGCGCAGAGCAAGAAGCTCATGGCGGGCAAGCTCACCTTCGAGGACTTTCTGCAGCAGATGCAGATGATCAAGCGCATGGGCCCGCTCTCCGGGATACTCGGCATGCTCCCGGGCATCGGCCAGCAGCTCAAGGACGTCCAGATCGACGACCGGATGTTGAACCGGGTCGAGGCCATGATAACCTCCATGACGCCGCAGGAGCGGCGCAACCCCAAGCTGCTGCAGAACCCGAGCCGGGTGCGCAGGATCGCCCGCGGCAGCGGCACCTCGCCGCAGGACGTGCAGCGGCTGGTCAAGCAGTTCGGCGAGATGCAGAAGATGATGCGGCAGATGGGCAAGGGCGGGATGCCGAGGATGCCCAAGATGCCGTTCGGCATGCGGTAAGGACGCACGCGGAAGGAGGCGCGAGGAAGATGGCGGTAAAGATCAGGCTCGCAAGGCACGGGGCCAAGGGCAAGCCCTTCTACAGGATCGTGGTGGCCGACGCGCGCAGCCCGCGCGACGGCAAGTTCATAGACCGGGTCGGCACCTACGACCCGCGCAAGGAGCCCTCGGAGATAAAGGTGGACGCCGAGAAGGCGCGGGAGTGGCTCCGCAAGGGCGCCCAGCCCACCGACCAGGTGCGGAACCTGCTCAGGATCTCCGGGGTGCTGGAGGAGCAGAAGGGGTAGGCGGCCGTGGAGCAGCTCGAGAACTTGCTCCGGGTGCTGGTCCGGCCGCTCGTGGAGCGGCCGGAGGAGGTCGAGGTCTCCGGCCGGGAGGAGGGCTCGCGGGTGCGCCTGACCCTCCGGGTGGCCGAGGGGGACATGGGCAGGGTGATCGGCCGGCAGGGCCGGACGATCAACGCGATCCGCAAGGTGGTGAAGGCCGCCTCGGTCCGGCTGGGCAAGCGGGTGAACGTGGAGGTCCCGGACTAGGCACCCGGTGGGCGAGCTGGCCGACCCGGTCGTGATCGGCACCATCACCGCCCCCCACGGGGTGCGCGGCACGGTCAGGGTCCGGCCCGCCGGGGAGGGCCGGCACCTGCGCGAGGGCCTCTCCCCGCTCGTCGGCGGCAGGAGGCGCAGGATACTGCGGGCCCGCCGGACGCCGAAGGGCTTTCTGGTGGACCTCGAGGGCGTCCCGGACCGCTTTCGGGCCGCGGAGCTCAGGGGCGAGGACCTCCTGCTGGAACGCTCGGAGCTCGACGCCCCGGAGGAGGACGAGTTCTACGTGGCGGACCTGGTGGGCCTGAAGGCCGTGGACGAGCGCGGGGGGGCGCTCGGGAAGGTGATCGAGACCTTCCCCACCCCGGCGCACGAGGTGCTCGTGGTCCGGGGGGAGGGAGGGCTGCTGTACGTTCCGTTCACCCGGGAGCACGTGCCCGAGGTGGACCCGCGGGCGGGGCGGGCGGTCGTCCGGCCCCCCGAGGAGTAGACCGGCCGGTGCGCAACATCGACGTCTTCTGCGTCTTCCCCCGCGCCGTGGAGGCCGCGGTCCGGGTCGGGGTCGTCGGGCGGGCCATCGAGCGCGGGCTGGTGGGGCTGCGCTGCTTCGACCTGCGCGAGTACTCCCCTGACGGCCGGATAGACGACATGCCCTACGGCGGCGGGCCGGGGATGGTGGTGCGGGTGGACGTCGTGGCTCGGGCGCTGGAGGAGGTCTACGGCGTTCCCGCCCGGAGGGTCCGGGAGGGGCGCCGGGTGGTGCTCACCGAGGCGTGGGGCCGGGTGATGGACCAGCGGTACGTGGACGAGGTGGCGGCCGGGCCGGACGTGACGGTCGTCTGCGGGCGCTACGGGGGGGTGGACGAGCGGGTGCGCACCGAGCTCGCCACCGAGACCGTCTCGCTCGGCGACTTCGTGCTCTCCGGCGGGGAGATCGTCGCGGCGGCGCTCGCGGACGCCACGTTTCGCCGGATAGAGGGGGTGCTCGGCAACCGGGAGAGCCTGCTCGGGGAGTCGTTCTCGGAGGAGGGGGTGCTCGGCCCGCCCCAGTACACCCGCCCCGCTGTCTGGGAGGGGGTCGCGGTGCCGGAGGTGCTGCTCTCGGGGGACCACGGCAGGATAAAGGCCTGGCGTGAGGAGCAGGGCCGCCTGCGGGCCGCGCGCAGGGGGCGGTAGGGAGATGGAGGCCCCGCGGCCTCCGTGCTATCATCCTGCAGTCGCAGGGGGCGGCGGCGTGGCACCGTGCCGCCCGGGGGCGGCTGGCAAGAACACCCTTCTAGCGAGAGGAGCGTCCACCATGATAACCAGCGAGGACATCAGGGAGCGCAGGGTTCCGGACTTCAAGCCCGGGGACACCATCCGGGTCGAGTACCGGGTGGTGGAGGGCAACCGCGAGCGCACGCAGGCCTTCGAGGGCCTGTGCATCGCCCGCCGGGGCAGCGGGATAAGCCAGACCTTCGTGGTCCGCAAGAACTCCTTCGGCGTCGACGTGGAGCGCATCTTCCCGCTCTACTCCCCGAAGATAGCCGGGATAAAGGTGATCTCGCGCGGCGCGCCGCGCCGGGCGAAGCTCTACTACATCCGGGAGAAGGTCGGGCGCAAGGCCCGCGTGAAGAAGGCGCGCTAGCGGGGCCCTTGGCCGAGGCCGCCTCGCCCGGCGAAAGAGAGCTCTACGCCTTCGACGCCGCGTGGGCGGCGTCGCGGCGCCCCCCGGTGGCCGGGGTGGACGAGGCCGGCCGGGGGGCCCTGGCCGGACCGCTAGTCGCCGCCGCCGTCATCCTCGACGGCGGCGTGGTGGAGGGGCTCGACGACTCCAAGCGGCTCGCGCGCCGGGCGCGCGAGCGACTGCTGCCCGAGGTGCTCGGCTCGGCCGAGGCCCTCTCGGTGGTGGTCTTCCCCGCCTGGTGGATAGACGAGCACGGGCTCGGGGCGGCCAACCGCGAGGTTCTCCGCCGGGCGGTGGGGCGGCTGCTCCCGCGGGCGGGGTGCTGTCTGGCCGACGGCAACCTGAGGCTCGGCCCCCGGATTGACTGCCTGCCGGGCGCCGACGGCAGGAGCGCCGCGGTGGCGGCCGCCAGCGTGGTGGCCAAGGTGCTCAGGGACGCCGCCATGTCCGCCCTCGGCGCCGCCCACCCGGGCTACGGCTTCGAGCGCAACTGCGGCTACGGGACGCCCGAGCACCGCCGGGCGCTGGCCCGGCTCGGCCCCTGCCGGGTCCACCGGCTCAGCTACGCGGGGGTCGGCGGCTGAGCGGGACGGCGGCCCCCGGCGCGCGGGGGGAGGAGCTCGCGCTCGCCTACCTCCGCCGCCTGGGATACACCCTCGTCGAGCGCAACTACCGGACCCGCCGCGGGGAGATCGACCTGATCCTGAAGGACGGCGCGACCCTGGTCTTCGTCGAGGTCAAGCTGCGCCGGGGCGCGGGATTCGGGGAGCCGGTGGAGGCGGTGACCCCGGCCAAGCGCCGCAGGCTCCGGCTCGCGGCCGACCAGTACCTGGCGGAGAGGAGCCCCGTCTGCGAGGAGGTGCGCTTCGACGTGGTGGGCATCCTGGCGCCGCGCGGCGGGGGGCTGCGCATCAGGCATGTCAGGGAGGCATTCTTCTAAAAGGTGTTGCAAAGGATGCAAGGGCCTTTATACTCCCTTTGAGTTAGCGCGTTTTCCGGAGGCGGGGACTCTAAAAGAGAAGGTCCTTGGCTCCCGCGACGGAGGAGGGAGGGTGAGCCGATGTCTGTCTGCCGGGTCAGGAGCCTTGCGCTGGTGGGCATAGACGCACTCCCCGTCGACGTGGAGGTAGACATGGGGCCCGGGCTGCCGGGCTTCTCCGTCGTCGGGCTGCCGGACGCGGCGGTGCAGGAGGCCCGCGAGAGGGTCAGGGTGGCGATCTCCAACGCCGGCTACAGGTTCCCCTCCAAGAAGGTCATCGTGAACCTCGCCCCGGCCAACCTGCGCAAGGAGGGGGCCGCCTTCGACCTGCCCATCGCCCTCGGCGTGCTCGCCGCCTGCGGGGTCGTCCCGCCCGCGGCGCTCGAAGGGGTGGCCGTCGCCGGGGAGCTCTCTCTGGACGGGAGCCTGCGCGGCGTGCGCGGGGCGCTCTCGCTGGCCGACGGCGCCCGGCGCGGGGGGATGGGCAGGCTGCTCGTCCCCGCGCAGAGCGCCCCGGAGGCCGCCTCCATAGGCGGGATAGAGGTCTACGCCGCGGCGGGGCTGGAGGAGGCCGTCGGGGTTCTGCGCGGCGGGGGGAAGCCCGTCCGGGGGGAGCCCTTCGAGCGGGCCCCGGAGGGCGCTTTCGGGGAAGACTTCGAGGAGGTGGCCGGGCAGGAGTACGCCAAGCGGGCGCTCGAGGTCTCCGCCGCCGGGGGGCACAACGTCCTGATGAGCGGCCCCCCCGGCTCCGGCAAGACCATGCTCGCCCGCAGGCTCCCCGGGATACTGCCGCCGCTCACGCTCGAGGAGAGCATCGAGGTCACCAAGGTGCACAGCGCCGCCGGGCTCGCGAACGGCGGCCTGATCCGGCGGCGGCCCTTCCGCGCCCCGCACCACACCGTCTCCGCCGCCGGGCTCGCCGGAGGGGGGCCCAACCCGCGCCCCGGCGAGGTCTCCCTGGCCCACCACGGCGTGCTCTTCCTCGACGAGCTCCCGGAGTTCGGCCGCTCCGCCTTGGAGGTGCTCCGGCAGCCGCTGGAGGACGGCCGGGTCACCATCTCCCGCGTGGCCGGGACCGTCAGCTACCCCGCGCGGATCACCCTGGTCTGCGCGATGAACCCCTGCCCGTGCGGCTACGCCGGCGACCCGCGCCGGGGGTGCCGGTGCACCCCCGGCCAGATCGAACGCTACCGGGGCCGGATCTCCGGCCCTCTGCTGGACCGGCTGGACCTCTTCGTGGAGGTGCCGCGGCTCGGCGGCGAGGAGCTCAGGGCCGCCGGGGTGGCCGAGCCCTCGTGGCGCATCCGCGAGCGCGTCGAGGCGGCCCGCCGGGTCCAGACGGAGCGCCAGGGCGTCCCCAACGCGGCGCTCGCGGGGCGCCGGCTGCGCGAGGTCTGCCGGCTCGGGCCGGAGGCGGAGGCGCTGCTCGTGCGGGCGGTGGACCGGATGGGGCTCTCCGGGAGGGCCCACGACCGCGTGCTGCGCGTGGCCCGTACGGTCGCCGACCTCGCCGGCAGGGCGGAGACAGGACCGGAGCACCTCGCCGAGGCGCTGAACTACAGGAGGCCCGGTGCCCTCGACCGCTGAGGCCCGCGCCGCCTACCTGCTCCTCTCCTTTCTGCAGGCGAGGGCGGGCAGGAGCCTCGTGCGGAGGCTCGGCGGGGACCCTGCCGGGGCCTGGGTCTCCCTTACCGCGGGAGAGCTCGAGCGGGAGTACGGCCTGGGCGCGAAGGACGCAAGCGAGCTCGCCCGGCTGCGGGAGACCCTCGACGTGGAGGGGGTGCTCCGCGAGCTCGCGGGCAGGGGGATCTCCGTCCTCACCCCCGCCGACGCGGCGTACCCGCACGCGCTGCGGGAGATCCCCGACCCCCCGCCCGCGCTCTTCGTCGACGGCGCGCTCCCGGTAGGGGAGGCGGTGGCGGTGGTCGGGAGCCGGAAGCCCTCCCCCGGCGGGCTGGAGGTCGCCCGGAGGCTGGGGCGGGCGCTCGCCGGGCGGGGCGTGTGCGTGATCAGCGGCCTGGCCCTCGGCGTAGATGCGGCGGCGCACGAGGGGGCGCTCCTGGCGGGAGGCCCCACGGTCGGGGTGCTCGGTTGCGGCATAGACGTGGTCTACCCGCGCGTCAACGCCCGGCTCTTCGGGGAGGTCCGGGCGGCCGGGGGGATCGTCTCCGAGTACTACCTCGGCGAGCCGCCGCTCGCCTGGCGCTTTCCGGCCAGGAACAGGATCATCGCCGGGCTCGCCCGGGTCGTGGTGGTCGTCGAGGCCGCCGAGCGGAGCGGGGCGCTCATCACCGCCCGGCACGCCCTGGAGTCCGGACGCGACGTCTGGGCGGTGCCCGGTCCGGTGGGCTTCGCCGGGTGCAGGGGCTCCAACCGCCTGCTGGCCGACGGGGCCGGGGTGTTGTGGGACATCGGCGAGTTCGTGGAGGCCGTGGCCCCGGGCCGGGAGGGCGCGGCGGAGGAGGCCGGCGGGGGGGCGCCACCGCCCCCGGGCCTCCCCGCCGGCGAGGCCGCGGTGCTCGGCGCTCTGGGGTTCGAGCCCGCCCCCGCCGACGAGGTCGCGCAGAGGTGCGGGCTCGCCATGGGCCAGGTGCTCTCCGCCCTCTCCATGCTCGAGCTCAAGGGGTACGTCGTGCGGGACGCGGGCGGGGGGTTCGTCAGGAGGGCCGATCTGTGAGCGGGCCCACGCTCGGCCGGCTCTGGGAGCTCTACGGCCGGGCGCGGGCGGAGGCGGCCGGGCTGCGGGCCGCCGGGCGCGGGGGGCCGGGGCTGCGGCGGGCCGAGCGCCGGGCGGGCCAGCTGCGCGACCGGCTCGTGGTCAACTACTCCCCGCTCGTAAAGTACGTGGCCGGCAGGATGGCGGCCCGCATCCCCGGCGGGGTGGACCAGGAGGATCTCGTCTCGTGGGGGGTGGTGGGGCTCCTCAAGGCCGTGGAGACCTTCGACCCCGCGCGGGGGGCCAAGTTCGAGACCTACGCCATCTCCAAGATCCGGTGGGCCATCCTGGACGAGCTCAGAAAGGCCGACCCGCTCCCCCGGCGCGTGCGGCGCCGGGTTCGGGAGACCCAGCGCGCCGCCAGCGCCCTCACCCAGACGCTGCGGCGGGCGCCCACCGAGGCCGAGATAGCGCGCGAGGTGGGGGTGGGGCTCGCCGAGCACCGGGAGACGCTCGAGCGCTACCACCGCGCCCGCACGTGGTCGCTCGAGGAGCTCCTCTCCGGCATGGGGGAGGGCGGGCGCGAGCTCTCCGTCTCGGATCCCACAGCCGAGACCGCCGAGCTGCGCGAGCGGCTCGCGGAGGCCCTCGAGTCCCTCAGCGAGCGGGAGCGGGTCGTAATAACCTTCTACTACTACCAGGGGCTCACGCTGCGCGAGATCGGTCGCGCCCTCAACCTCACGGAGGGGAGGATCTCCCAGATCCTGCGCCGGGCCCTGCAGCGGCTGCGCGACCGGCTCTCGGGGGTCTAGAAGCCCCTCTGGGGCTGTGCTAGTATCTTGCGGGTTTAGATTACGCACGCCCGCAGAGGAGGGCTCCCCGAGGGTCCTGGTGGTGGTCCGCAGGAGGCAGGCCGGATTGCGCGCGGGCGGAGGTTGTAACCACCTGAAAAGAAGGAGCAGGGAAAAGACGTGGAGAGCACTCAGAGCATAGGCATCCGGGAGCTTCTGGAGGCCGGGGTTCACTTCGGGCACCAGGCCAAGCGGTGGAACCCCAAGATGAAGCGCTACATCTTCGCCGAGCGGGCGGGGGTGCACATCATAGACCTGGACCAGACCCTCGACCTGCTCGAGCGGGCGCTGAACTTCATCCGCGGGGTCGCCGAGGCGGGGCAGGACGTGCTGTTCGTCGGGACCAAGAAGCAGGCCCAGATCACCATCGCCGAGCAGGCCATCCGCTGCGGCCAGCCCTACGTCGCCGAGCGGTACATCGGCGGGCTTCTGACCAACTTCCGGACCATCCGCCCGCGCATCGAGTACTTCAAGCAGCTCTCCCGGGAGGTGGAGGAGACCCCGGAGGAGGAGCGGAGCGGCAAGGAGTGGTTCGCCCGGCTGCGGGAGTACCAGAAGCTGCGCCGCAACTTCGCCGGCATCACCGAGATGGAGCGCCTGCCCGGGGCCGTCTACGTGGTCGACCCCAAGCGGGAGGAGCTTCTGGTGAGGGAGGCCAACCGGCTGCGCATCCCGGTGGTGGCCCTCACCGACACCAACTGCGACCCGGACGTCATCGACTACGTTATCCCGGGCAACGACGACGCCATCCGCTCCATAAGCCTCATAACCCGGCTGATCGCCGACGCGGTGGTCGAGGGGCGGGGCGAGGAGGCCGCTCCCTCGGAGCGGCCGGTGCCGCCGGCGGTGGAGGAGGCCCAGATGGTCGAGGAGGGGCCGGTGTCCGCCGGGGAGAAGGCGGGGGAGCCCGAGGCCGGGGCGCTCGAGGAGGCCGCCTCCGGGGAGCCCGGGGGCTCCGGCGAGGAGGCGGCCGCGGAGGAGCAGGCCGCCTCGCAGGCGGCGCCGGTCGGCGAGGAAGACGAGAGCGAGGAGAGGTAACGGAGCGTTGGCTACGCAGATAGAGAAGATAAAGCAGCTGCGCGAGGAGACCGCGGCGGGGATGATGGACGTCAAGCGCGCGCTGGAGGAGTCCGGCGGGGACCTGGACGGGGCCCGCAGGATCCTCAAGGAGCGCGGGCAGGCCATCGCCGCCAAAAAGAGCCGGCGCGAGACCCACGAGGGCCGGATAGAGGCCTACGTGCACTTCAACGGCCGGGTGGGGGTCCTGGTGGAGGTCAACTGCGAGACGGACTTCGTCGCCCGGACGCCGGAGTTCCGGGAGTTCTGCCGGGACATCGCTCTGCACATCGCCTCCATGAAGCCCCTGTGCGTCGCGCCGGAGGACGTCCCCGAGGAGGCGCTCGCGGAGGAGCGCGAGATAGCCGAGAAGCAGGCCGCCGAGATGGGCAAGCCGGAGCACATAACCCGCCAGATCGTGGAGGGCCGGCTGAAGAAGTGGGTCTCCGAGCAGGCCCTGCTCACCCAGCCCTTCGCCAAGGACCCGGGCAAGACCGTCGGGGAGCTGCTGCAGGAGACGGTCAGCAAGGTCGGCGAGAACGTCGTGATCCGCCGCTTCGTTCGCTACGAGCTCTAGGCGGGGGCTTTCGGGGCGTTGGGAGAGAGCGCCAGGGCTGCGGAGACCTCGGAGCTCGGACCCCTGAGGCGGGTCGTGCTCAAGCTCTCCGGCGAGAGCCTCGCCGGGAACGGGGGCTACGGCATAGACCCCGGGAGCCTCGAGGTGAGCGTGGAGCAGGTGCTCGAGGCCGTCGAGGCCGGCGCCGAGCTGGCCATCGTGGTGGGCGGCGGGAACATCTTCCGGGGGGCGCAGGTGGCCGACGAGCTGGGCATAGAGAGCGCCACGGCCGACTACATGTCCATGCTCGGCACCGTCATAAACGCCCTCGCGCTGCAGGCCGCGCTGGAGCGGCGGGGCGTGCCCACCCGGGTGCAGTCGGCGATCGAGATAAAGGAGGTGGCCGAGCCCTACATCCGGCGGCGTGCCATCCGGCACCTCGAGAAGGGGCGGGTGGTGATCTTCGCCTCCGGTACCGGCAACCCCTTCTTCACCACCGACACCGGGGCGGCGCTGCGGGCGCTGGAGATAAACGCCGACGCGCTGCTGATGGCGAAGAACCGGGTGGACGGCATCTACGACAAGGACCCGCGGGTCCACGGCGACGCCCGGATCGTCCCCAGGCTCGACTACATGGAGCTTCTCTCCAGGAACCTGGCGGTCATGGACCACACCGCCGCCACCCTGTGCAGCGGGGAGGGCCTGCCGATAATCGTTTTCGATATACTGAAATCCGGCAATCTGCGCCGCATCCTGCAGGGAGAGAAGGTCGGCTCCCTGGTGTGGAGGGAGCCGCCGGAGCGGTAGAGTGGGCCGAGGAGGAGGCCGAAGATGTCGGACATCATAGACCTTTCGGATGCCGAACGCCGGATGAAGGGGGCGCTCGAGGCGGTCAGGCACCAGTTCGCGACCATCCGCACGGGCAGGGCCAACCCGGCGCTGCTGGACAGGATCGAGGTGGAGGCCTACGGCACCCGGATGCCGATAAAGAGCGTGGCCAGCATCGGGGCGCCGGAGCCGCGCCTGCTCACCGTCACCCCCTACGACCCGAACTCGCTCAAGGCCATAGAGCGGGCCATAAGGGACTCCGACCTCGGGCTCAACCCGCAGAACGACGGCAAGATCATCCGGCTGCCCATCCCGGAGCTCACCGAGGAGCGCCGGCGGGAGCTGATCCGGCTGGCCCGCCACATGGCGGAGGAGGGGCGCGTCTCGGTGCGCAACGTCCGCCGGGACGAGATGCACGACATCCAGCAGCTGCGCAGGGAGGGGGAGATCTCAGAGGACGACGAGCGCCGCGCCGAGGCGGAGCTGCAGAAGCTCACCAACGCCTACGTGAAGCGGATCGACGAGGCGCTGGCCGAGAAAGAAGCCGAGCTGATGGAGGTCTAGCGCTGCAGTTTCTCCAGAGACACCTCCCCGCGGCGGGCGGGGCGCGCCGGCTCGCCGCCGTAGATCCCGCGCGCGTCCCCCGGCACGTGGGGATCATCATGGACGGCAACGGGCGCTGGGCGCGCCGCCGCGGGCTGCCCCGGGCCGCCGGGCACCGGGCGGGGGTCTCGGTGCTCACCCCGGTGCTCGAGACGGCCGGGGAGCTGGGGATACAGACGCTCACACTCTACGCCTTCTCCACGGAGAACTGGTCCCGCCCGGCGGAGGAGGTGGACACCCTGATGTCGCTGTTTCTGGAGACCGCGCGGCGGAAGCTTCCGGAGATCAAGGAGCGCGGGGCGCGGGTGCGCTTTGTGGGGCGCAGGGAGCACCTCCCTAAGCCGGTGCTGCGGGCGATGCGCGAGGCCGAGGAGCTTACGGCCGAGAACGACCGGCTGCGGGTCTACATCGCCCTGAACTACGGGGGGCGCTCGGAGATAGTGGACGCGGCGCGCAGGATGCTCGCGGAGGGGCTCTCCCCGGAGGAGGTGGACGAGCGGACCTTCGCCCGCTACCTCTACGCGCCGGAGGTGCCGGACCTGGACCTCCTGATCCGCACGAGCGGGGAGATGCGGGTCTCGAACTTTCTGCTGTGGCAGATCGCCTACGCCGAGCTCTACGTGACGGAGACTTTCTGGCCGGACTTCTCCCGGGAGGAGTTCCTGAAGGCCATCGAGGACTTCGCCTCCCGCTCCCGCCGCTGGGGCGGGGTGTAGGGAGGGGCGTCTTGGGCCGGCGGGTGGCCACCGCGGCGGTGCTGGCGCCGCTGGTCCTGGCGGCGATCTCGGCGGGCGGCGTCGCGGTGTACGCCGCGCTGCTCGCGGTCGCAATCGCCGCCTCCTTCGAGCTCTCGCGGGCGCTGGCGCTGCCCCGGGGCGCGGCTTTGGGGGCCGCGCTCGCCCCGCTGGCGCTCTCGGTGCCTTTCGGCCCCGAGGGGGTGCTCGGGGGGGTGGTGCTCGGGGTGCCGTGGGCGCTGCTGTGGCTGGGGGCCGTGCCGCGGCTCAGGGAGGAGCGGGCGCTGCTGGGGATGCTGCTGGTTCCCGTGTGGGTGGGGGCCCCGCTGGCCTTTGTGGCCCTGATCTCGGGCCTCGAGCACGGGCGGGCGATGCTCCTCTTGACGGTCGTGGGGCCGTGGGTCTCCGACGCCGGGGCGTACTTCTGCGGCCTGGCCTTCGGGAGGCGCAGGATCTTCCCGGTCCTCAGCCCGGCCAAGACGCTGGAGGGGAGCCTCGGCGGGCTCCTCGCCACGACCGTCGCCGGGGGGGCGGCGGGCTACCTCCTGCCCGGCCTCTCCCCCTCCCGCGGGCTCGTCCTGGGGGCCGCGATCTCGCTGGCCAGCCAGGCGGGGGACCTCTTCGAGTCGGCGCTGAAGAGGATCCTGGGGCTCAAGGATTTGGGCAGCCTCCTGCCCGGCCACGGCGGCATCCTCGACCGGATCGACAGCCTGCTGTTCGCCGCCCCCGCGGTGTACTACCTGCTGCTTCTGGCGTGAGGCGGCGCGTCCTCATCCTGGGCTCCACCGGGAGCATCGGCACCCAGGCGCTCGAGGTGATCCGGGCCCGCCCCGAGCGCTTCGAGGTGGTGGGGCTCTCGGCCTCCTCGAACGCCGCCCTCCTGCGGCGGCAGGTCGAGGAGTTCGCCCCCCGCTACGCCGCCCTGGAGAGCGGGGAGGCCGGTTCCCTTGCTGGGCTAGGGGCCGAGGTGCTCTCCGGGCCGGGCGCCACCGCCCTGCTCGCCGCGGTCCCCGCCGACGTGGTGCTCAACGCCGTCGTGGGCTTCGCCGGGCTCGCCGCCACCGTGAGCGCCCTGCGCGCGGGCAACCGCCTGGCGCTCGCCAACAAGGAGTCGGTCGTCGCCGGGGGCGAGTGGGTGATGGAGCTCGCCCGCAAGAGCGCCCTGATCCCGGTCGACTCCGAGCACTCGGCCCTCTTCCAGTGCCTGGAGGGCCGCCGCCGGGAGGAGGTGGACGGCCTGCTCCTGACCGCCTCGGGGGGGCCGTTCTTCGACCTGGACGCCTCGCGGCTCGCCGGGGTCGGCCCGGAGGATGCCCTCAGGCACCCCACCTGGCGGATGGGGGCGAAGATCACGGTGGACTCCGCCACCATGATGAACAAGGGCCTCGAGGTCATAGAGGCCCACCACCTCTTCGGCGTCCCCTACGAGCGCATACGGGTGGCCGTCCACCGCCAGTCGGCGGTCCATGGCGGGGTCCTCTTCACCGATGGCTCGGCGATCCTCCACGCCGCCCCAACCGACATGCGCCTGCCGATAGCCTACGCCCTCCTTTACCCCGAGCGTCTCCCCCTCGCCAGACCCCTCCCCTTCGCCGGGGAGCGCTGGACCTTCGAAGAGCCCCGCAACGACCTCTTCCGCTGCCTGCCCCTCGCCGTCGCCGCCGGCAGGGCCGGCGGGCCGTACCCCGCGGCCCTCAACGCCGCGAACGAGGTCGCCGTCCGGGCCTTCCTTGACCGGAGGATAAAATTCCTCCAGATACCGGAGATCGTAGAGGAGGTGCTCGAGGTTGTCCCGGATTTCGGTCCCCTCAGGGATCTTGAGGCGGTAGAGGCCGTGGACCGCTGGGCCAGGGAAGAGGCCGGACGCAGGGTGCGCGCCAGAGCATGACCGTCCTCGTCGCGCTGCTCGGCCTGATCTTCCTGATCGCCATACACGAGCTGGGCCACATGCTCACCGCCAAAGCCCTCGGCGTGCGGGTCCCGGAGTTCGGTATCGGCTTCGGCCCCGCCCTCTTCAAGAAGAAGCTCGGCGATACCACCTACTCTTTCCGCATAATACTCCTGGGCGGGTTCGCGAGGATCGCGGGGATGGGCGACGGGCGCACGGGCCCGGGCACCTACTACGAGAAGCCTGCCTGGCGGCGGGCCCTGATCATCTTCGCCGGCCCGTTCGCGAACATCCTGGCGGCGGTGCTCATCCTCACGGCGATCTTCATGGGGGCCCACGAGCCCTCGATGACGGTGGAGCGGGTGGTGCCCGGCTCCTTCGCCGACGAGGCCGGGGTGAAGAAGGGGGATCGGATCGTCGCCGTGGACGGACGGCGGGTGGAGAGCTGGGACGCCTTCGTAGGCGCCGTCGGGGACAAGCGGCCCGGCGACCCGGTCCGGCTCGTGGTTCGGCGGGACGGGGAGCCAAAGGTGTTCGCCGGGGAGCTCGAGGCCGACCCCCGCGACCCCGAGCGGGCGCTCGTGGGGGTGCAGCCCGCCCCCTCCGGGCAGACCTACGGCGTGCTCGAGGCCTTCGGGATGGCGGTCGGGCGGGTGGTCGAGATAACCAGGCTGCTCGGGGTCTTCCTCTGGCAGCTTCTCACCGGGGAGCAGAGCCTCTACCAGAACGTCACCGGCCCCGTGGGGATCGTCTCCGTCAGCAGCCAGTCCGTGGAGCAGGGGTTCTTCCCGGTGCTTCTGGCGTTCATAAGCCTCAACCTCGCGCTCTTCAACCTGCTCCCCATCCTCCCGCTCGATGGGGGCCACCTGCTCTTTCTCGCCGTCGAGAAGGTCATCCGCAAGCCCGTCAGCGAGGAGACCATGAACAGGGTGGCGATCGTCGGGCTGATGTTAGTCTTAACACTCTTTTTATTCGCAACCTATGCGGACCTTAGTAAAATCTTCTCCGGGGAGCCCTTCATCCCCGACCGCTGATACGTTGAGAGCCCGCTTTCATGGGAAGTGAGATGACCGAGACAACCGTGAGAGAGCGCCCGGTCACCAGCCGCCGGATCATGGTGGGCGACGTGCCCATCGGCGGCGGGGCGCAGATAGTCGTACAGTCCATGACCAACACCCCGACGCACGACGTCGAGGCGACGGTGCAGCAGATCTACGACCTCAACGCCGCCGGAGCGGAGCTGGTGCGGGTCTCGGTGAACGGCTCCAAGGCGCTCAAGGGCTTCCGGGAGATCGTGCCGCGCTCGCCGGTGCCGCTGATCGCGGACATCCACTTCGACTACCGGATGGCGCTCGGGGCGGCGGATGCCGGGGCGGCGTGCGTCCGCATAAACCCGGGGAACATCGGCAGCGACGACCGCTTCCGGAAGGTGATAGAGAAGTGCCAGGAGAAGGGCATCGCGATGCGCATCGGGGTCAACTCCGGCTCGGTCGAGAAGCGGTTCTGGCACCTTCCGAAGGCCGAGGCCATGGTGGCGAGCGCGCTGCACAAGGTGGAGATCGCCGAGGAGATGGGCTTCTACGACTTCAAGGTCTCGCTGAAGGCGAGCCACGTGCCCGTCATGGTGGAGGCCAACAAGAAGTTCCGGGAGCACTCCGACGCGCCGCTGCACCTCGGGGTGACCGAGGCCGGGACCAAGCTGCCGGGCGCGATCAAGAGCGCCGCGGCGCTGGGGCAGCTGCTCCCCTACGGCATCGGGGACACCATAAGGATCTCGCTGGCCGAGGACCCGCTGGAGGAGCTGCCGGTGGCCTACCAGATTCTCTCGGCCCTCGAGCTTCGCCACCGCGGCCCCAACGTCATCGCCTGCCCCAGCTGCGCGCGCACGCTCGGCTTCGACGTGATCGGGATGGCCGCCAGGGTGGAGGAGCGTCTCAGGGACTACGAGGACCACTTCACCGTCGCGGTGATGGGTTGCATCGTCAACGGCCCCGGCGAGGCCCGCGACGCGGACTACGGGGTGGCCGGCGGCAAGGACGACGGCGTGATCTTCGCGAAGGGCAGGCCGCTGCGCAAGGTGCACCGGGACGAGATCTTCGACGCCCTCTTCGAGGAGATAGAGAAGGACGGCAGGAAGTAGCGGCCCCGCGGGGTTAGCCGCCCGGCCGCCCGGGTAAGAACCGTCTACCGTCGTCGAGGAGAACGGAGGAGGGCGGCATGCCGCAGCGGGTAGAGGGCAGCATAGAGATCGAAGCCCCCGTCGAGCGGGTCTACGGTTACTGGGAGAACCTGGAGAACCTCCCGAGCTTCATGTCCAACGTGGAGGAGGTCCGCTCCACCGGGGCGGACACCACCCGCTGGCGGGTGAAGGGCCCCTTCGGGCGGACGCTCGAGTGGGAGGCCAGGACCACCCAGAAGGAGCCCAACCGCGCCATAGCCTGGAACTCGGTGGGCGGGCAGGTGGAGACCTCCGGTCAGGTGCGCTTCGTGGAGGTGACCCCCAACCGCACCCGGGTCGAGGTGCAGATGAACTACTGGGACCCGCCGGGCGGGCGGGCCGGGGAGGTCGTCTCGAGGGCCATCTCCGACCCGAAGCTCCAGCTCGAGCAGGATCTGCGCAACCTGAAGGACATCATAGAGGGGCGGGTGAGCCCGGAGGAGGCCAGGAGGCGCCCGGCGGCCGCCACCCTGCAGAGCGGGACCGCGGCGGGGTTGGTCCTGCTGCTCGGGGCGGCGCTGGTGCTCTTCCTGCTCCTCCGCGGGGGAGGGGAGCGGGAGGAGCGGAGGTTCAGGATCATCCTCGAGCTCTAGGGCGCCCCGTCCTTCGGGGCCCGCTCCCCCTCGTCCTTCCCCTCGGGGATGTGCCACTCTATCACCTGGTTCAGCTCGGCGCCGAGCAGCACGATCAGGGAGGAGTAGTAGACGTAGAGCAGGAAGATGATGATCCCCGCGAGCGAGCCGTAGGTTGCGTTGTAGGAGCCGAAGTTCGCCACGTACAGCGAGAACGCCAGCGAGAAGATCAGCCAGAACACGAAGGCGAGCACCGATCCCGCGCTGATCCAGCGCCACCGCTGCTCCACGGCCGGGGCGAAGTAGTAGACGAGGGCGAAGGCGAAGAGCACGAAGCAGGCCAGGATGGGCCACTGCGCGACGCTCCAGATCGCCGCGAAGACCGGCCCGAGGCCCACCAGAGAGGCGAGCCCGCCGCCGAAGGCGGCGCCGAAGACCAGCAGGAGCAGGGCGAGGATCAGCAGCGCCGCGACGGCCAGCGAGATCAGGATGGAGATCCCGTAGACCTTCCAGAACGGGCGGTCCTCCTCGACCTCGTACATCACGTTCATCGCCTCCATCACCGAGCGCATCGCCCCCGAGACGCCCCACAGCGCCAGCAGGATGGAGATCACCGCGCCCGCCGTGAACGCCCCCTCGGCCTGGCTCTGCGTTATGGAGAGCAGCTGGCTCTCCACGAACCGCAGCGCGGACTGGGGCATCACCCGCGAGAGGTTCTCCAGCATCGTCCGCACCAGATCGGTGGCGTCGAAGAGCCCGAGCAGCGAGAGCAGCAGCGTGAAGAACGGGAAGATGGCGAAGAACACCTTGTAGGTCAGGTTCCCGGCGTAGGCCGAGACGTGGTCCTCCTGCATCTCCCTGAGGGTCAGCTTCAGCAGGTCCACCAGGCCCAGGTCGCGGGTCATCGGGACCCGGGGGCGGTTGCCCGCCCTCTCGGCGCTCCTCAACAGGTTTCTGCCCGGTATGCGCATCCCTCTCCTCTCTCGTAAAAAGCGGCAGGGTAAGACTTCTTACCCGCCTGGGGGCGAGCCGAAGCCTCGGGGCGCCTTGTAACCTACATGCTCTGTTATATAATCGGGGTGCTGTGACGGAGCAAGGGGTCTCTCCGGACCCGTTGCTTTTTTTAACGTTTGAAGAAGGTGGTAGTAACGGCGACGAGGCTGGACAGGCTGAGCGAGGCTGTGGAGCGGGCGCTCCCCGAGGGGACCGAGCTGGTCGAGGCCCGGTTCTCGCGGGGGCCGCTGCTGACGCTGCTCGTGGACCGCGAGGGGGGACCCGTGGACCACGAGTTCTGCGCGCGCATCATCTCCATAGTCGCTCCGGCGCTGGAGGAGGAGGGCTACAGCGGCATGATCGAGGTCTCCTCGCCGGGCATCGAGCGGCCGCTGACCAGGCCCTCGCACTTCCGGCGCTTTATCGGCCGCCGGGTGCGGGTACGGGTCGGCGAGCCCGTGGGCGGCCGCCGGAACTTCACCGGCGTCATAGAGCGGGTCGCCGACGCCGGCTTCGTGCTCAGGCTATCCGAGGATGGCGAGGAGGTGGAGCTGCCGTTCGGCTCCGTGACCCGGGCCCACCTCAAGGAGGATCTGGACAAGTGAATACCGCGCTGCTTTCGGCACTGCACGAGATCGAGACCGAGAAGGGCATTCCCTTCGAGACCGTCAAGCGGGTTCTCGAGGAGTCCCTGCTCGCCGCCTACAGGGAGCGCGAGGGGGCGGTCGAGGGCGCCGAGGTCGTCCTGGACCGGGAGACGGGCGACCTGCGGGTGATGAAGGACGGCGAGGACATCACCCCCGAGGACTTCGACTTCACCCGGATAGCGGCCTCCCTGATGCGGCAGAACTTCATGCAGCGCCTCAACGAGGTGCACAACCAGCAGCTGGTCAAGGAGTACGGCGAGCGCATCGGGGACGTCGTCACCGGGATCGTCCAGCAGGCCCACCGGCGGATGACGATCATAGACCTGGGCCGGGTGGAGGCGCTCTTGCCGGCCAGCGAGCAGGTGCCGGGCGAGCGCTACGAGAACGGCCAGCGCCTGAAGGTCTACCTCCTGGACATAAAGGAGGCCGGGCGGGGGCCGAGCATCATCGTCAGCCGCAGGCACGAGGGGCTTCTGCGGGGCCTGTTCGAGCTGGAGGTGCCCGAGATCTACGACGGCCTCGTGGAGATAAAGGCCGTGGCCCGGGAGGCCGGGCTGCGCTCGAAGGTCGCCGTGTGGTCCAACGAGCCGGGGATAGACCCGGTGGGGGCCTGCGTGGGGCCGCGGGGCAGCCGGGTGCGGGCCGTGGTCTCCGAGCTCAGGAACGAGAAGATAGACATCATCCAGTGGGACCCCGACCCGGCGCGGTTCATCGCGAAGGCGCTCTCGCCGGCGCGGGTGCGGGAGGTGTACCTGGACGAGGAGGAGAAGCAGGCCGAGGTGATCGTGCCGGACGACCAGCTCTCGCTGGCCATCGGCCGCGAGGGCCAGAACGCCCGCCTCGCCGTGAAGCTGACCGACTGGAAGATAGACATCAAGCCCGAGAGCCAGGCCGTCGAGTACGAGGAGGAGGACGAGTGGGAGCCCGACGAGGGCTCGAGCATGCACCGCTGCCGGGCGGTCCTCTCCAACGGGAAGCGGTGCGCCAACATGGCGCTGCCCGGCTCCCTCTTCTGCGGCATACCGTCGCACCAGGCCCAGGCCAAGGAGTTCGAGGGCCTGACCGAGGGCTCGCAGGAGGAGGAGGTGGCGGATGAGTAAGCGCGTCTACGAGATCGCCAAGGAGCTCGACCTGGACACCAAGGAGGTCATAGGCCGCCTGAACGCCGCCGGGATCGAGGTGAAGAACCACTTCGCCACGGTCGAGGACCCGGACTACGAGCGGGTCTTCGGCGGGGGCAACGGCCGCTCGGAGGCCGGGGAGGAGCGCGGGCGCAAGGGCCGGCAGAAGAAGCGGCGCCGGGTGGTGATCGACGCGAGCGCCACGAACCGCGGGCCCAGGGCCGCCGCCCCCTCGCGCCCGTCCAGGGGCCGGGGGGCCGCCCGGGAGGAGGCCCCGGCCGCCGAGGAGCGGGAGGCCCCGGAGGTCGTGCGGGTCGAGCCGGGGGCCACGGTGCGGGATCTGGGCGAGGCGCTGGGGGTGCCGCCCACGCGGATCATCCAGATCCTCATGGGGCTCGGGGAGATGAAGACCGTCACCCAGACGCTCTCCACCGAGGAGATAGAGCTGGTGGCCGAGGAGCTCGGCCGCAGGGTGGAGGTGGGCGCGCTCGAGGAGCCCGCCCCGGAGGAGATAGGCCCCGAGGACTCCCCCGAGGACCTCGTCGAGAAGCCCCCGGTCATAACCGTGATGGGCCACGTGGACCACGGCAAGACCTCGCTGCTGGACAGGATCCGGCGCACCAACGTGGTCTCCGGGGAGGCCGGCGGCATAACCCAGCACATCGGCGCCTACCAGGTGGAGCACGAGGGGCGCAGGATCACCTTCATCGACACCCCGGGCCACGAGGCATTCACCGAGATGCGGGCCCGCGGCGCGCGGGTGACGGACATCGTGGTGCTGGTGGTCGCCGCCGACGACGGGGTGATGCCGCAGACCGAGGAGGCGATCGAGCACGCCCGCGCGGCGGGGGTGCCCATCGTGGTGGCCATAAACAAGATCGACGTCCCCAACGCCAACCCGGACCGGGTGATGGGCGAGCTCGCCGAGCGGGGCCTGACGCCCGAGCAGTGGGGCGGCGAGACGGTGACGGTCCCGGTCTCGGCCAAGACGGGCGAGGGGATCGAGGATCTGCTGGAGAACATCCTGGTGGTGGCCGAGCTGGAGGAGCTGCGGGCGAACCCCAAGGCCCCGGCCAGCGGCTACGTGATAGAGAGCCGGCTGGACCCGGGCCGCGGCCCGGTGGCGACGCTGCTCCTGAACCGGGGCACCCTGCACAGGGGGGACGTGGTGCTCGCGGGCACCGCCTACGGCCGGGTGCGGGCGATGTTCGACTACACCGGCCAGCGCATCAAGGAGGCCGGCCCCGGCACGCCGGTGGAGATCCTGGGGCTCTCCGGGGTGCCCGAGGCGGGCACGCGCTTTGAGGTCGCGGAGAACGAGCGGGCCGCGCGCTCGCGGGCGCAGCAGGCGGAGGAGCGCCTGCGGCGCCAGGAGCTCGCCGCGAGCGGCCCCCGCAGGACCACGCTGGAGGAGCTGCTCGGCGAGGGCGGCGCCGAGGAGCTGAACCTGGTCGTGAAGGCCGACGTGGCCGGCTCGGTGGAGGCGCTCAAGGAGGCGCTCGCCAAGCTCTCCACCGACGAGGTGCGCGTGAACGTGGTCCGCAGCGGCGTGGGCGCGGTGACCGACTCGGACATCATGCTGGCCTCGGCCAGCGGCGGCATCGTGATCGGCTTCAACGTCCGGCCGACCAACACCGCCAAGCAGGTCGCCGAGCGGGAGGGCGTGGAGATCCGGACCTACGACGTGATCTACAAGGTCATCGAGGAGATCGAGGCGGCCATGAAGGGCATGCTCGCGCCGGAGACCGCCGAGCGCGAGACCGCCACCGCCGAGGTCCGGGCGACCTTCCGGGTGCCGAACGTGGGCACGGTGGCCGGCTGCTACGTGACGAGCGGCGAGATCCGGCGCAACAACCGGGTCCGGGTGGTGCGCGACGGGACGGTGGTCTACGACGGGCAGATAGCCTCCCTGAAGCGCTTCAAGGACGACGTGCGCACGGTGCGCGAGGGCTTCGAGTGCGGCGTGGGCATCGAGAACTTCAACGACGTCAAGGAGGGCGACGTCCTGGAGTTCTACGAGGTCGTCGAGATACCCCGCTAGGTCTTTCGGTACGGGCGAGAGAGCTTGTTCTGCACCATACGGCTAGAGCTGGAGCTGCCCTACGCCTCCAGCCTGAAGGATAAGCGCCAGACGCTGCGTTCGCTCAAGGACCGGCTGCGGCGGCGGAACGTCTCGGTCGCCGAGTGCGACAACCACGACTTCTGGCAGCGGGCCACCCTGGAGCTCGCGGTGGCCGCCGTCTCCCGGGGCGCCGCCGAGGAGAAGCGGGAGGAGGTCCGCCGCATGCTGCTGAACTACGAGGAGCTGGCGATCCTGGAGTGGTACGAGGAGTTCGTGAAGCTGTGAGCGACGCCCGGACGCGTAAAATAGAGGCCCGGCTGAAGGAGATCGTGGGGGACGAGGTCGCCTCCCTCTCGGACCCGCGCCTGAAGGGGCTGGTGACGGTGACGGGGGTGCGGGTGAGCCCGAACCTCTCCCACGCCACGGTCTTCTACAGCCTGCTCGCCGGGGGGAACCCGGAGGAGGCCCGGGAGGGCCTGCAGAGCGCCGCCGGCCGGATACAGGCCGCGGTGGGCGCCCAGACGCGGCTGAAGCGCACGCCGCGGCTGCGCTTCGAGCCGGACCCCACGGTCGAGCGGGTGACGAGGATACAGCGAACCCTGAGGGAGGTTTCCGGGGAGGATGGAGACGGGAACGGCACGCAGGAGTAACACGGTGGGCGAGGTGGCGGACCTTCTGCGGACGCTGCAGAGGGCCGCGGTGACCACCCACGTGGGCGCGGACGGGGACGCGATCGGGGCGGCGGCCGCCCTGGTGCACCTGCTGCGCGCGCTGGGGGCGGAGGCTGTCTTCTGCCACCGCGAGGAGGTCCCGAACTACCTGCGCTGGCTGCTCCCGGACGCCCTCGGGGAGCTCCCCGAGGGCTACGACCTGCTGGTGGTGGACACCTCCCGGGCGGATCGCGCCGGGGTGCCCATCCCGGACTCCGGGGCCCGGCTGAATTTGGACCACCACGAGGACAACCCGCTCTACGCCGAGTACAACCTGGTGGACCCCCGCGCGGCGGCGAGCGCGGAGATCGTCGCCCGGCTGTTCCGGGAGCTGGGGGTGCCCTTCGGCCGGGAGGCGGCCGAGGCTATCTACACCGGCGTCCGCACGGATACGGGGGGCTTCCGCTTCCGGAACATCTCCCCGGAGGCCCACGAGCTGGTGGCCGACCTCCTGCGCGCGGGGGTGGTCCCCGCCGAGGTGGACGACAGGATCAACCGCACCGGCACGATCGAGCAGCTGAACATCGTCGGCACCTCGATGGCGAAGGCCCGCCGCTACGGGGCGGTGATCGTCTCGACGGTGGACAGCGGGGACTACGAGCGCACGGGCGCCACGGAGCTGGACTCGAAGGAGGCGATCGACTGCCTGCGCACGGTGGCCGGGGTGGACGTGGTGGCCCACCTGCGCGAGGTCCCGGAGGGCACGAAGGGCTCGCTGCGCTCGGAGACGGTGGACGTCGGGGAGATCGCCCGGCTGTTCGGCGGCGGGGGGCACCGCCTGGCGGCGGGCTTCACGCTGCGGGGCGTCCGCCCGGCCGAGGCCGAGCGGAGGCTGCTCGAGGCGCTCAGGGGGCGCGTGGACCTGGGGGAGGAGAGATAGCCGGCCATACCCCATCCGGCGCCCTGCTGCTGGACAAGCCGTCCGGGATCACGAGCGCCCGGGCGGTCTCGCTGGTGAAGCGCCTGCTCCCCCGGCGGACGAAGGTGGGGCACACCGGGACCCTGGACCCGCTGGCCTCGGGGCTGCTCGTGCTCCTCGTGGGCCGGGCGACCCGGCTCTCGCGCTACGTTACCGGGCTGGACAAGACCTACGTCGCCACGGCCCGCTTCGGGGCCGCCTCGGACACCCTGGACGCCGACGGCGAGATCCTGGAGAACGCCGGCCCGGTGCCAGACGAGGCGGAGCTGCGGCGGGCGCTGCCCCGCTTTGTCGGCGAGATCCGGCAGCTCCCCCCCATGGCCTCGGCCGTGAGGGTCGGGGGCCGGCGCCTCTACGAGCTGCACCGCCGCGGGGTCGAGGTGGAGCGCGAGCCGCGCCTCGTCAGGGTCCACTCCCTCGAGCTCCTCTCCTTCGACCCCCCCGCCGCCACCTTCGCCGTCTCCTGCAGCAGCGGCACCTACGTCCGTACCCTGATCTCCGACCTCGCCGCCTCCCTCGGCACCGCCGCCTACCTCACCGCCCTGCGCAGGACCCGCGTCGGTCACCTGCGCGTCGAAGACGCCCTGCCCCCCCAAGACCTCGACCCCTCCACCATCCATCACCGCATAATACCCCCTTCGGGGGTGCTGGCCCACCTCCCCGCGGTGGAGGCCGACGAGGGGCGGGCGCGGGCGGTCGCCTCCGGGAGGGGGCTGCGGGTTGCGGGCGGGCTTGAGGGGAGCTTCCGGGTCGAGCGGGGCGGGGAGCTGCTCGCGGTCTACCGGGCCGAGGGCGGGCGGGCCCGGCCGGAGGTGGTGCTGTGCGGGGGGTAGTGGTGGCGATCGGGAACTTCGACGGGGTACACCTCGGGCACCGGGCGGTGCTGGGCCGGGCGCTCGAGGAGGGCAGGGCGCGGGGGATGCGGGTGGTCGCCGCGACCTTCCACCCCCACCCGCGGGCGGTGCTGCGGCCTGGGGAGGCGCCGCCGCTGCTCACGCCGCTGCCGGTACGGCGCAGGATCATCCTCGGCCTCGGGGTGGACGAGGTGCGGGTCATCCGCTTCGACGGAAAGCTCTCGCGCAAGAGCCCCGAAGAGTTCGTCCGCGAGGTGCTCGTGGGCGAGCTCGGGGCGGCGGTGGCGGTCGTCGGGGAGAACTTCCGGTTCGGGCACCGGGCCGCCGGGGACTTCCGGGAGCTCGAGCGGCTCATGCGCTCCTTCGGCGGCGAGGCCGTTGCCGTGCCGGTGCGCGGGCTCGACGGGGGCGAGGAGGTGAGCTCCAGCAGGATACGCCGGCTCGTGCTCGAGGGGCGCGTCGAGGAGGCGGCGCGTCTGCTCGGGCGGCCGCACGCCGTGTGCGGGCGCGTGGTGGAGGGGGAGGGGCGGGGGAGCAGGATAGGCTACCCCACGGCGAACGTGCGTCCCGAGGAGGGGGTCGCCGTCCCCGGGAGGGGGGTGTACGCCTGCACCGTGCGGGTGGGGGAGGGGCGGTACGCCGCGTGCACCAACGTGGGGGTGGCCCCCACCTTCGGCGGGCGGTCCGAGAGCCTCGTGGAGGCCCACCTGCTGGACTTCGAGGGGGATCTCTACGGGCTCCAGATAGAGGTCGAGTTTCTGCGCCGCATCCGGGGCGAGAAGAAATTCGGCGGCGTCGAGGAGCTGCGGGAGCAGATCGCGCGCGATCTGCTCGAGGCCCGCCGGATAACGAACGCTACTATCTGATACGTGTGGTAGCATATGATGCCGAAAACACATAGCGGAAGAGAAGAAGTAGAGGCCAGAGGAAGAAGAGGAGAAAGAGGAAGTTGGCGGCAGTAGAGAACAAAGAGGAGACGATCCGGGAGTTCCGGACCCACGAGGGGGACACCGGCTCGCCGGAGGTGCAGGTGGCGATCCTGACCAGGCGCATCGCGCACCTCACCGAGCACCTGCGCGAGCACAAGCACGACTACCACTCCCGGCGGGGTTTGCTCAAGATGGTGGGCAAGCGGCGCCGGCTGCTCAAGTACCTGCAGAAAAAGGACGTGGAGCGCTACCGGACGCTCATCTCCAGGCTCGGCCTGCGCCGCTAGAGCCGTCTTCGCCAGCAACAAAAGAGGAGAAGAAAAGAATATGCGACTAGAGATTCCCGTTGGTGAGCGCGCCATCGTGCTCGAAACCGGGAAGCTGGCCCGGCAGGCCGGCGGGGCGGTGACGGCGAGGTTCGGCGACACCACGGTGCTCTCCACGGCCACCCGCTCCGAGGAGCCGCGCCCGGGGGCCACCTTCCTGCCGCTCAGCGTGGACATCGAGGAGCGGATGTCCTCGGCGGGCAAGATCCCGGGCGGGTTCTTGAAGCGGGAGGGCAAGCCTTCCGAGAAGGCCATCCTCACCGCACGCCTCACCGACCGCCCGATAAGGCCGCTGTTCCCGAAGGACTACTACTACGAGGTACAGGTCATCGGGACCGTGCTGGTCGCCGACCAGGAGAACCCCTACGACGTGGTCAGCATGGTGGGGGCCTCGGCGGCGCTGGCGCTCTCGGACATCCCCTTTGGCGGCCCCATAGGCGCCGTGCGGGTGGGGCGCCATCCCGACGGGGGCTTCATCCTCAACCCCACCTACCAGCAGCTCGAGGAGAGCGACCTCGACATAGTGGTGGCCGGCACCAAGGAGGCCATCACCATGGTCGAGGCCGGGGCCCGGGAGGTCACCGAGGACGTGGTGGTCGAGGCGCTCGAGGTGGCCCAGGGGGTCATCCGCGAGCAGGCCGAGGCCATCGAGCGGTGGGCGGCCGAGCACGGCGAGGAGAAGCAGCCCTTCGAGGAGCCCGGCGAGAACCCGTTCGTCGAGGAGCTGCGGGGGGCCTATCTGGAGAGGATAAAGGAGGGCCTCATCAGCACCGACCGGCGGGCGCGCCACGAGGCCATAGACCTCCTCAAGGAGGAGCTCGTCGAGGGGCGCTCCGAGGAGGAGGTGCCGCTCGTCCTCGACGCCCTCGCCCAGCTGCAGAAGGAGGCCTTCCGCAAGCTCTACCTCGAGGACCGCAAGCGCACCGATCTGCGGGCGTTCGACGAGATCCGGCCGACCACCGCCGAGGCGCACGTGCTGCCGCGGGTGCACGGCACCGGGCTGTTCACCCGCGGGGAGACGCAGGTGCTCTCCTCGCTGGCGCTCGCCGACCTCGGGCTCGTGCAGCGGCTCGACACCCTGGAGCCGCAGACCACCAAGCGCTACATGCACCACTACTACTTCCCGCCGTACTCCACCGGGGAGACCGGGCGGCTCGGGCCGCCGCGGCGGCGCGAGATCGGGCACGGGGCCCTGGCCGAGCGGGCGCTGCTGCCGGTGATCCCCTCCGAGGAGGAGTTCCCGTACGCCATAAGGATCATCTCCGAGGTGCTGGAGTCCAACGGCTCCTCCTCCATGGCCAGCGTGTGCGGCTCGACGCTCGCGCTCATGGACGGCGGGGTGCCCATAAAGGCGCCGGTGGCGGGGGTGGCGATGGGGCTCGTCAAGGAGGGCGACGACTACGTCATCCTCACCGACATCCAGGGGCTCGAGGACCACATGGGAGACATGGACTTCAAGGTCGCAGGGACCCGGGACGGGATCACGGCGCTGCAGATGGACATGAAGATCACGGGGGTCTCCGCCGAGCTCCTGAAGGAGGCGCTCGAGCAGGCGCGCAGGGGGCGGCTGCAGATCCTGGACATCATGCGGGAGGAGATAGCCGAGCCCAGGCCGGAGATCTCCGACCACGCCCCGCGGGTGGAGGTCATCCAGATCCCCACGGACAAGATCGGGCTGCTCATCGGGCCCGGCGGCAAGACCATAAACGCCCTGCAGGACGAGTACGGGGTGAACATCTCCGTGGAGAACGACGGCACGGTGTACGTCGCCGGGGTGGAGGGGATGTCGGTGAAGGCCGCCGTCTCCGCGATAAAGGGGATGACCAAGGAGGTGGAGGCGGGGGACATCTACGTCGGCAAGGTGGTGAAGACCACCAACTTCGGGGCCTTCGTCGAGCTCACCCCGGGCCGGGACGGGCTGCTGCACATCTCGCGCCTGGCGCCCGGCAAGCAGCGCGTCCGGCGGGTGGAGGACGTGCTCAACGAGGGCGACGTGGTCAAGGTGCGGGTGCTGGAGATAGACAAGCAGAACCGCATCTCGCTGGAGATGGTGGAGGACTAGGGTGGGCGATCCCAACATCCGCAGGAGGGAGTTCCCGGGCGGCCTGAGGGTCTTCACCGAGCCGCTTGAGGAGGCCACCAGCGTCTCTTTGGGGGTCTGGATCCGGGCGGGCAGCCGCGACGAGCGGGACGAGGTCGCCGGGATCACCCACCTCATGGAGCACATGCTCTTCAAGGGGACCCCGCGGATGGACGCCCTGGGCATAGCGCAGGCGTTCGAGTCCATCGGGGCGCAGGAGAACGCCGCCACCGGCGAGGAGTACACCGTGCTCTACGCCCGCTTTCTGCCCGAGCACCTGGAGCGGGCGCTCGACATAATGAGCGACATGGTGCTCCATCCCACGCTCGCCGACCTGGAGCGGGAGCGGGAGGTGATAGTCGAGGAGATCCGGATGTACGAGGACCGCCCGGACCAGATGGTCGACGAGCACCTCTCCTCCCTGATCTTCCACGGCGACCCGCTGGGGCGCCCGATCATCGGCTACGTGGACACGGTGCGCGGGGTGGACCATGAGCGGCTCCGCCGGTTTCACGCCGCCACCTACACCGCCCCGAACGTCTTCGTGGTGGGGGCCGGCCGGCTGGAGCCCGAGAGGTTCGAGGCGCTGGTCGAGGAGAGGCTCGGCGGCCTGCCCGGCGGGGAGCCGTTCGCCCGCGCCGTCCGCCCCAGAGCCCCCGAGAGCCGCTTCCTGTTCAAGCCCAAGGAGACGGAGCAGTACCACGTCTCTTTGGGCTCGCGCGGCCTGCCCGCCGGCAGCGAGGACCGCTTCGCCATGGCGGCGCTCAACAACGTGCTCGGCGGGGGGATGTCTAGCCGGCTCTTCCAGGAGGTGCGGGAGAAGCGCGGGCTGGCCTACGCCGTCTACTCCTACCACCAGGGCTACTCGGACGCCGGGGCGCTCAAGGTCTACGTCGGCTCCACCACGAACAACGTGGAGGAGGCGGTGCGGGTCATCGCGGAGCAGCTGGAGCGCCTGCGCGAGGAGCCGGTGAGCGAGGAGGAGCTGGAGCGCACGAAGCAGCAGCTGAAGAGCTCGACGCTGCTGGCGCTCGAGAGCACGGCCGCGAGGATGAACAGAATCGGGCGGGGTGTGATCACCGGCACGGAGCTGCTGGCGCCCGAGGAGATGGCCCGGCGCATCGAGGCGGTGAGCGCGGAGGACATCCTGCGCCTGGCGCGCGAGCACCTGGACCTGAAGAACATGTACCTCTCGGCGATCGGCCCCAGGGAGATCGACCTCGGAAGATATCTGGAGGGCGCCTGAAGAGGGGAAGCTCTCCCCTCCCCAGAGGCGCCGCGTGGAGAGAAGAGGAGGTAGTCTGAGCTGTTAGACAACAACACCGTGCACGTCGTGCCCCTCGGGGGGCTCGGCGAGATCGGAAAGAACATGACCGCCGTCCACCAGCGGAGCGGGATGCTCGTCGTGGACGCGGGCATGGCGTTCCCCGACGAGGAGATGCCGGGCATAGACCTGGTGCTGCCCGACTTCACCTACCTGCGGGAGCACGCGGACAGGCTGCGGGGGATCCTCCTCACCCACGGCCACGAGGACCACGTCGGGGCCATACCCTACCTGCTGAGGGAGTTCAGGGCCCCCGTCTACGGGACGCGCCTCACCCTCGGGCTTGTGGAGAGCAAGCTGCAGGAGTTCGGCGTCAAGAACGCCGACCTGCGGGAGGTGAGCGCCGGGGAGAAGTTCAGCTTCGGGGGCTTCAACGTGGAGTTCATAAACGTCAACCACTCCATCCCCGGGGCGGTGGCGGTGGCGCTGCGCACGAGCGCGGGGCTCTTCGTGTTCTCCGGCGACTACAAGGTGGACCTCACCCCCATAGAGGGCGAGCCGATAGACCTGGGCCGGCTGGCGGCCCTGGGCGAGGAGGGGGTGCTGGCGTACTTCGGGGACTCGACGAACTCCGAGCGCCCCGGATACGTGCCCTCCGAGCGCGTGGTGGGCGAGACGCTCAACGAGGTCTTCCGCAGCGTGGAGGGGAGGATCATCGTGGCCTCCTTCGCCTCCCACATCCACCGCATCCAGCAGGTGGTCGAGGCGGCCAAGCAGCACGACCGCCTGGTGGCGGTTACCGGCCGCTCCATGGTCCGCAACGTGCAGATCGCCCGCGAGCTGGGCTACCTGGACCTCCCCGACGCCATGATGGTGGACCAGCGGGACATAAGGCGCATCCCCGACCAGGACCTGGTGGTGCTCACGACCGGCTCGCAGGGCGAGCCGCTCGCCGCCCTCTCCCGGATAGCGAGCGGCACCCACCGCACGATAGAGGTGGGCCCTGACGACGCGGTGGTGGTCGCCGCCCACCCCATCCCCGGCAACGAACGCGGGGTCTCCCGCACGATCAACAACCTGATGCGCCGCGGGGCCCAGGTGTTCTACAGCCCCCTCAAGCCGGTGCACGTCTCGGGCCACGCCGCCCAGGAGGAGCAGAAGCTGATGCTCTCCCTCCTCAAGCCGCGCTACCTGGTGCCGATGCACGGGGAGTTCCGCCACCTGATGCACCACGCCTTCACCGCGAGGTCCCTGGGCATCCCTGAGGAGCGGATCTTCGTGCTGGAGAACGGAGCCCGCCTGGAGTTCCGCGGCCGGGAGGCCCGCCGCATAGAGAACGTCCCCTCCGGGATGTTCGTGGTGGACGGCGGCGGGCTGGCCGACACCTCCGGCGCGGTGATGCGCGAGCGCCAGCAGCTCGCCGAAGAGGGCATGTTCATCGTCGTGGCCCGCATCGACTCCCAGAGCGGCGCCCTCGTGGGCGAGCCGGACGTGATCTCGCGCGGCTTCGTGGACCCGCAGGCCGCAAACGGCCTGGTCGAGGCCTCCATCGAGGTGGTCAGCCGCACCCTGCGCCGCACCGCGAGCCGCAACATAACCGACTGGGGCCAGCTGAAGAACGAGATCCGACGCGACCTCACCTCCTTCCTGGCCGAACGCACCAACAAGCGCCCCATGATCCTGCCGCTAATTGTTGAGGTTTGACCTTCGGTTGAACGCTACATGCTGGGATTGACGCTTTAGCACAGGCTTATGCGCTAGACTTAGGGCATGGCTTCGGGCAGGCGCAAGGGGGGCGGGTCCCGCAACAGGAGAAAGAGGAGGGGCGGCTCTCGGGCCTTCTGGGGGCGGCTGTGGGGGCTTGCGCGCTCCCGGGGGTTCTCCGGGGGGCTGCTGCTCGGGCTCGGGCTCTTCTACACCGCGGCGTTCGCCACCGGGCGGGGGGCGTTTCTCGGCGAGGCCGGCAGGCTGGCCGCCACGCACCTGCTCGGGCCGGCGGGGTTCTTGCTCGCTCCGCTGGGGGCGGCGGCGGGGCTGGGGATGCTCCTGCGGCGGCTGCCCGCCCGCAGGGCGGCGGGGGCCGCCCTGGTGCTGCTCGCCGCCGCCGCCACGCTCGCCGGCCGCGCCGGCGGGGGCCTGCGGCTCTCGCCGGAGGGGGGCGGCCTCCTCGGCGGGGGCCTCTACGCTGGCGTCCGGTGGCTCGCGGGGGACATAGGGGCGGCGCTGGCGCTCGCGGCGCTCTACCTCCTCGGCCTCTCCATGCTCACCGGGGTGGGCCTCGAGGAGGTCTGGAGGGCGCTGCGCTCGGCCCTGGAGGGGGCCGCAGCGAGGCTCCGCGCCCGGAGGAGGGGGGCGGGGCGGGACGCGCGGCGTGTTGCAAGGGGCCGGGGCGCGCAGCAGAAGAGCGTGGAGGAGCCCGGCGGCCCGGTGGGGGGCGAGGAGGAAGAGGAAGGGGGATTCGAGATCGTGCTGCCCCGGCGCGAGGAGGGGGGTGGTGCGGGCTTCCCGGAGCGGGAGGAGGCCAGCGGGGAGTACACGCCGCCTCCCTTCTCGCTGCTCGAGGCGAGCGGCGGGAGCCCCGAGCACGACGTGGAGGGCACCAGCCGGAGGCTCACCCGGGCGCTGCGCGACCTCGGGGTCGAGGCCCACGTCGTCCGGGCCGTGGTGGGGCCGCGGGTCACCCGCTACGAGCTCAGGCTCGGCTCGGGGGTCAAGGTCAGCAAGGTCAAGAACCTCCAGCAGGACATCGCCTATGCGCTGGCGGCCACCGAGGTCCGGATACTCGCCCCCATCCCCGGCAAGAGCGCCGTGGGGGTCGAGGTGCCCAACACCCGCCCGGCGCGGGTTACCCTCGGGGACATCTTCCGGGAGTACCCGGAGGGCAACGACTGGGCGCTGCCGGTGGGGCTCGGCAAGGACATCTCCGGGCGGGCGGTGTTCGTCAACCTGGCCGAGATGCCGCACCTTCTGGTGGCGGGGACCACGGGCAGCGGGAAGAGCGTCATGCTCAACTCGCTCTTGACCTCGCTGCTTCTGACCACCGACCCCCGGCAGGTCAAGATGGTCCTCGTAGACCCCAAGCGGGTCGAGCTCTCGCAGTTCTCCAGCATCCCGCACCTCATCACGCCCGTGGTCACCGACGTGAAGAAGGCGGCCAACGCGCTCGGCTGGGCGGTGGCGGAGATGGAGCGCCGCTACGAGGTGCTCGAGGGGGTGGGGGTGCGCTCCCTCGAGGGGTACAACGCCCGCAGCGAGGCCCCCATGCCCTACGTGGTCATCGTCATAGACGAGCTGGCCGACCTCATGATGACCGCGGCGGCCAAGGTGGAGGATGCGGTCATCAGGATCGCCCAGAAGGCCCGGGCGGTCGGGATACACCTCGTCGTGGCCACGCAGCGGCCGAGCGTAGACGTGATCACGGGCATGATCAAGGTCAACATCCCCAGCCGCATCGCCTTTGCGGTCTCCAGCCAGGTGGACTCCCGGGTGATCCTCGACTCCCCGGGGGCGGAGGCGCTCCTGGGGATGGGGGACATGCTCTTCAAGCCCGTCTCGGCCTCCCGCCCCTCGCGCATCCAGGGGGCCTTTATCTCGGAGGCGGAGGTGGAGCGGGTGGTGCGCGCGGCGCGCGAGGCGGCGCGCGGGGGCGAGATCCCGGCGGGCTACATAGAGGAGGTCACCGAGCCGCGCCGGGAGGGCGAGGAGGAGGGGGAGCCGGAGGACGAGCTGCTCCCCGAGGCCGCGAGCTTCGTCGTCGCCACCCGGCAGGCCTCCGTGAGCGCGGTCCAGCGGCGCTTCAGGGTGGGCTACTCGCGGGCGGGCCGCATCATCGACGCGCTGGAGCGCAAGGGCATCGTGGGCCCCTACGAGGGCTCCAAGAGCCGGGCCGTGGTGGCCACCGAGGCGGACCTCGCCCAGATCTTCGACCGCGAACAGCCGGGGGACGGGCGGGCGGAGGATGAAGCGCGTGAGGGTTGGTGATAGGCTTTAAGCGCGATGGGTGACGAGAGGCCGGGCACCTTCAACAACGGGGAAGAGGACGGGGGCGGGCTGCGGATCGGGGAGATCCTGCAGGAGGCCCGCAGGGAGCGGGGCCTCTCCCTGCACGAGGTGGAGCAGGCCACCAAGATCCGCAAGCGCTACCTGGAGGGCCTGGAGCGCGAGGACTACAGCGTCCTGCCCGACGCCGTCTACGTGCAGGGCTTCCTGAAGACCTACGCCAACTACCTCGGCCTGGACGGCGAGCGGCTCTCCCAGGAGCTCAAGCGCCGCAGGAGCCCGCGCCGGGAGCGCCGGATGAACCACGCCGTCCCCGGGAGCAGCGGCTTCGACAAGCCCCTCATAAGCCCCGGCGGCCTCGCGGAGGCGGAGCGGAGCCGCCTCGCCCCGGCCGTCGCGCTCACCCTGGCGGTCGTCCTGCTGGTGGCCGCGGTCATAGGCGCCCTCTACTACGTGGGCCAGAGCTCGCAGCGGGCCTCCTCGCCCCCCGAGCAGCAGGCCTCGCCCGCGGCGGGAGGAGGGGAGCGCCCCGCGGAGGAGGCCGGCGGGGGACAGAGGGACGGAGGGGAGGCGCAGCGGGGCCCCGCCCCGGAGCAGCAGCGGCGGGCAGAAGAGCGCCAGCCCGCCGCGGGCGAGGAGGCGAACGCCGGGGAGGTCTCCCCGGAGACGCTCGAGGTGCTGGTGAGCGTCGAGGGGGCGCCCTCCTGGATGAGCATCCAGTCGGACGGGTCGGTGGTCTACGAGGGGATCGCCGAG
>Ga0068704_100160_pt1 | contig 33105 bp, 31 predicted proteins | sample CeladaPassaD2F12_FD_62225 | JGI IMG/M metagenome (GOLD analysis project Ga0068704, IMG submission 62225) | Cellulose-adapted microbial communities from the Joint BioEnergy Institute, USA - Passage D2F12 | ecosystem: Engineered > Bioreactor > Continuous culture > Unclassified | place: USA, Joint...
ACGTTCGAGTAGCGCAGGGCCGCGTAGGGCAGCCCGTACTGGGCGTTGTAGTAGTGCAGGTAGCGCTCGCCGGCCAGCTTCGAGACGCCGTAGGGCGAGATCGGGTACTGCGGGTGCCGCTCGGTGGCGGGGAACTCCTCCTGCTCGCCGTAGATCGCCCCGCCGGTGGAGGCGAAGACCACCCGGCGCACCCCGCCCCGGACGCAGGCCTCAAGGAGCCGGACCGTCCCGATCACGTTCACCTCGGCGTCGAAGTCCGGCTCGGCGACCGAGCGGCGCACGTCCATCTGGGCCGCCTGGTGGGAGACGGCCTCGGGGCGGAAGTCCTCGAAGACCCCGGCGCAGCCGTCGCGGACGTCCGCCTCGTAGAAGCGGGCGCCGGGGGGGACGTTCTCGCGTTTGCCGGTGGAGAGGTTGTCCAGCACGGCCACCTCGTGGCCGCGCGAGAGGAGCTGCTCGGCCACGTGGGAGCCGATAAACCCTGCGCCGCCGGTCACCAGTACCCTCATCCGGTCTTCTCCCCTGCTCGGTGTACGTGCCCGGAGAACCATTCTAGCGTCCTCCTCAGCCCCTCTTCCGCGGGCACCCGCGGCTCCCAGCCGAGCACCTCGCGGGCGCGGGTTATGTCCGGGCAGCGCTGCTTCGGGTCGTCCTTGGGGAGGGGGCGGAAGGAGATACCGGCCCGGCTCCCGGAGAGCCGGAGGACCAGCTCGGCCACCTCCCGCACCGTGTATTCGACCGGGTTGCCGATGTTCACCGGGCGGCGCTCCTCGCTGCGCATCAGGCGGAAGATGCCCTCGACGAGGTCGTCGATGTACTGGACGCTGCGCGTCTGCGAACCGTCGCCGTAGACGGTGAGGGGCCGGCCGGAGAGCGCCTGGGAGATGAAGTTGGGGATCATCCGCCCGTCGTCGGGGCGCATCCGGGGCCCGTAGGTGTTGAAGATCCGCACGATGCGGGTGTCCAGCCCGTGGTGGCGGTGGTAGGCCATGGTTATGGCCTCGGCGTAGCGCTTGGCCTCGTCGTAGACGCCCCTCACCCCGATGGGGTTCACGTTGCCCCAGTAGTCCTCGGGCTGGGGGTGGACGAGGGGGTCGCCGTAGACCTCGGAGGTGGAGGCCAGCATGAAGCGGGCCCCCTTGGCGAGCGAGAGGCCGAGGGCGTTGTGGGTGCCCAGGGCCCCGACCTTGAGGATGGGGATGGGGATCCGCTCGAAGTCCTTGGGGCTGGCCGGGGAGGCGAAGTGGTAGACCTCGTCCAGCCTGCCCGGGACGCGGATGTAGGAGGTGACGTCGTGGTCGACGTACTCGAAGCGCGGCTCGCTGCGCAGGTGGGCGATGTTGCGCAGGGAGCCGGTCCTGAGGTTGTCCATACAGACCACGGCGTAGCCCTCGGAGACCAGGCGGTCGCAGAGGTGGCTCCCGATAAACCCCGCCCCGCCGGTGACCAGCGCCCTCCTCCTGCCCTCAGGCACGCCCGAAGCCCCTGTAGAGCAGCCCGCCCCGCCGGCAGCGCTCCGGGTCGAGGGCGTTGCGCCCGTCCACCAGCACCCGGGGCTCCTCCATGAGGGAGGCGGCCCGCGCGGGGTCGAGCGAGCGCACCTCCTCCCACTCGGTGACGACCACCGCCGCGTGGGCCCCGCGGAGCGCCTCGTACGGGTCGAAGGCCGCCTTGAGCTCCGGCTGGAGCCGGGCGGCCTCCTTGGCCGCCACCGGGTCGTAGCCCACCACCCGCGCCCCGAGGGAGGAGAGGGTGCGGGCGATCTCCAGGCTGGGGGCCTCCCGCAGGTCGTCGGTGTTGGGCTTGAACGTCAGGCCCAGGAGGGCGACCCGCTTGCCCTTGAGGGTGTGCAGCTCTCGCTGCAGCTTGGAGATCACCTGCTTTCTCTGGCGCTCGTTGACGCAGACCGCGGCGTCCAGGAGCAGCGGCTCGTAGTCGTACTCGCGGGCTATGGAGCGCAGGGCCGAGACGTCCTTCGGGAAGCAGGAGCCGCCCCAGCCGATCCCCGCGCTGAGGAACCGGGGGCCGATCCTGCCGTCGAGCCCGATCCCGTAGGCCACGCTGGAGACGTCCGCCCCGACCAGCTCGCAGATGTTGGCGATCTCGTTGATAAAGCTGATCTTGGTCGCAAGAAAGGCGTTGGCGGCGTACTTTATCATCTCGGCGCTCGCCAGGTCGGTGGTGACGAAGGGGACCGCGGCCTTGGGCCGGGGGTCCATCTCGGCGGGGAAGCTCTGCTCTATGATGGGCTCGTAGAGCTCGCGCATGGTGTCCAGGGCCTCCCGCGACTCCGCCCCGAGCACGATCCTGTCGGGAAACAGCGAGTCGTAGACCGCGCTCCCCTCCCGCAGGAACTCGGGGTTGGAGACGACGCGGAAGTCCACCGAGCCGTTCCCGGCCTCCTCGGCCCCCTCGCGAACGAGCATGGAGACGTAGTCTCCGCTGCCCACCGGCACCGTGCTCTTGTTCACCACGATGAGCGGCCGCTCCCTCTCCCCGGCCTCCGAGAGCGCCCGGCCGATGGAGCGGGCCACGGCGGCGACGTTGGAGAGGTCTGCCGAGCCGTCCTCCCCGGGCGGGGTGTCCACGGCTATGAAGACCACCTCGGCCTCCCTCGCGCAGCCGGGAAGGTCGGCGGTGAACCGCAGCTGCCCCGCGGAGCGTCCCCGGGCGACCATCTCCTCCAAGCCCGGCTCGTAGATGGGCATCTTCCCCCGCTGGAGGTCCGCCACCCGGCGCTCGTTCTTGTCCACGCAGGTCACGCGGTGGCCGATGTAGGCCAGGCAGGCCCCGGTCACCAGGCCCACGTAACCGCTGCCCACCACGGCCACATCAAACTCTCTCATCGGATCTCCGTATCTCCTCCGTTGCGGCCTGCACGGCGTCCGCTCTCCCGGGCGTCCGGGACGCCTCTTCTTGGAGGGTCCAGTGTAAGACATATCCTCGAGGTTCGCTTCCCCACTTCGAACTGCCGGCGGGCACGCACCAAAGGCCTGCCGGGGGCGCACACCCCCTCTCGGGTGCTGTAAACTCTAGCCCCGGCCGCAGCAGGACGAGGACGGCGGGAACCGCGGGAGAAGTGAGCGCCCTCAGCAAGACAGTCACCGAGCCCATAGGCACCATCCTCGAGCGCCGCTGGCTGGTGTGGTACCTGATCCAGCGCCAGCTCTCGCAGAGCTACCAGGGCTCTTTCCTGGGGGTGTTCTGGATCTTTCTCGGCCCCCTGCTCATGATCATCCTCTACACCCTGGTCTTCTCGGAGATCGTGGGGCTCAGGTTCCGCCAGACCGACAGCGTCGCCAACTTCGGGCTCTACCTGTACTGCGGCCTGATCCCGTTCCAGTCCTACTCGGACACCATCAACAAGGCGGTCTCGAGCATCCGCCAGAACTCCACCCTGGTGCGCCGGGTGGTCTTCCCGCTGGAGGTGCTGCCCCTCAGCCGGGCCGCCGCCTCGGTGATAAACCAGCTCTTCGGGTTCGCCGCCCTGCTGCTGCTGGTGCTGCTGCTGGAGCACGAGCTGCAGTGGACGACGCTGCTGGTGCCCCTGATCATGGTGCCCCAGCTGCTCTTCAACCTGGGGCTTGGGTACCTGGGGGCCGTGGCGGGGACCTACCTGCCGGACATCCAGGAGACCCTGCGCGCCGTGGTGCGGGCCACGTTCTTCGTGACCCCGATCATCTGGCCGCCGGAGCTGGCCGAGGGGTCGGGCTTCGAGTTCATCGTGGACTACAACCCGGTGGCCTTTCTGGTGGAGGCCTACCGGAACCTCCTGCTCGACGGGCGCCTGCCGGACGGGGGGCCGCTGCTGCTGTTCACCGGCTTCTCCGCGGCGCTCGCCGTGGCGGGGCTCGCCGTCTTCGCGAAGGCCAAGAAGGGGTTCGCCGATCTGCTGTGAGGCCCGCCGTCTCCCTAAGGGGCGTCTCGAAGCGCTACAGGATCTACCCGCGCCAGCGGCACCGCCTGCTCGAGGCGGCCACCTTCGGGCTCGTGCGGCGCAGCCGGGACTTCTGGGCCCTCAGGGACATAGACCTGGACGTGCATCCCGGCACCTCGCTCGGCATCCTCGGTCGCAACGGAGCCGGGAAGAGCACCCTGCTGGAGATCATCTCCGGCGTCCTGCAGCCCACCAGCGGCACCGTGCGCACCGAGGGCAAGGTGGTCATGCTCCAGATGGGCGCCGGGATGAACCCGGAGTTCACGGGCCGGGAGAACGTGATGCTGAACGGCCTGATCCTGGGCATAGACCGCCGGAAGATCCTGGAGCGCTTCGACGAGATAGAGGCCTTCGCGGACATCGGGGAGTTCATGGACCAGCCGGTGAAGACCTACTCCAGCGGGATGCGCGCCCGGCTGGGCTTCGCGGTGGCCATAAACGTGGAGCCGGACATCCTGATCGTGGACGAGACCCTCTCCGTGGGCGACGCGGTCTTCCGGCACATGTGCCTGCAGAAGATGAAGGAGATGCGCGACCGGGGCACGACGATCCTCTTCGTCTCCCACGGCCTGGGGCAGGTGAAGAGCTTCTGCAACCGGGCGATCCTGCTGCACGAGGGGCGCCTGCTCTTCGACGGGGAGACGGCGGAGACCCTGGACCGCTACCAGGCGCTGCTCTCGGAGATAGAGGCCCGGCGCGAGAGGGGCGGCAGGGCGGACTACGCCGCGGACGGCGAGAACGGCGGCGCGGCCCCCGCCTTCAGGGAGGACGCGGGCCTGGAGCGCCGCCCGGCCGGCTTCCGGCACGGCACCGGCGAGGCGCGCCTCGCGGGGGTGGAGGTGCTCGACGGGCGCGGCGCCCCGGCCGAGTCGGTGGACCCCAACTCCCCGGTCACGGTCCGGGTGCACCTGGAGTACCTCAGGGACGTGGAGGCCAGCGTGCTCGCCATCGCCCTCCGCAACCACATGGGGCTCGACGTCTTCTCCACCGACACAAACCTCGAGAAGCGCCGGCTGGGGCGCCGCCGGGCCGGGGAGCGGCTCATCGTGGACTTCGCCTTCGAGAGCATGCCCCTGCGGCACGGCACCTACAGCGTGAGCGCGGGCGTCCTCGACGGCGCCAACAGGAACGTCCACCTGGACTGGGTGGACGTGGCGGCGGCCTTCAGGGTGGAGAGGCCGGAGAACCGGCGCGCGATCCCGGGCCTCTTCCACCTCCCCGCCCGGGTGACGCTCCACGAGCCGGGCGAACCCGGGGAGGGAGGCTGAGGCCGTGGCGCGAATCACCGTGGTGGTCCCGAACTGGAACGGGGCGCGCCTGCTCGAGGGCTGCCTCTCCTCCCTGCGCCGCCAGACCTTCCGGGACTTCGAGACGGTGGTGGTGGACGGCGGCTCGGCGGACGGCTCCGCGGAGCTGGTGCGCTCCTCCTTCCCGGAGGCGCGGCTGCTGGAGCTGGGCGAGAACAGGGGCTTCGCCGCCGCGGCGAACGCCGGGATCCGGGCGTCCGGCTCGGAGCTCGTCGCCCTCCTGAACAACGACACCGAGCAGGACCCCGGCTGGCTCGAGGCCCTGGCGCGCGCCGCCGACGCGCACCCGGAGGCGGGGATGTTCGCGAGCAGGCTGGTGGACTTCCGCGACCGGCGCTACCTGGACGGCGCCGGGGACGCCATACGGCTGAGCGGGCTCCCCTACCGGCTCGGCCACGGTGAGCTGGACCGGGGCCAGTTCGACAGGCCGGCCTACGTCTTCGGGGCCTGCGGGGCCGCGGCCCTCTACCGGCGCCGGATGCTGGACGAGGTCGGGCTCTTCGACGAGGACTTCGGCTCCTACTGCGAGGACGCGGACCTCTCCTTCCGGGCCCAGCTCGCCGGCTACCACTGCCTCTACGTCCCGCAGGCCGTCGTCTACCACGTGGGGAGCGCCTCGACGGGCGGCAAGCGGAGCGCGACCGCAACCCGGCTCGGGACCCGCAACAGCCTGCTGCTGCTGGCGAAGAACCTCCCGCTCCCGGTGATCCCGCACCTGCTGCCGTTCTTTGTCGCGGGGCAGGCGGCGCGGCTGCTCACCGCCGCCGCCACCGGCACGCTGCGCCCGCACCTCGAGGGGCTCGCCGAGGCCGCGCGGATGCTCCCGGCGGCGCTCCGCAAGCGGCGCGAGGTACAGCGCTCCCGCCGCATCACGGGGGCCGGGGTGCGCCGCCTGCTGCGCGGCTCCTCGCTGGACGCCTCGGCGAGCCTCGCGCGCAGGTTGAGGGACGGGGCGCTGCGCGGCGGCTGAGGGGGCGGCGTGCGCTTCTCGGCCGTCATCGTCAACTACGCCTCCTGGCCGCTCACCCTGCGCTGCGTGCGGTCGCTGCGGGAGGCGGGCCACGAAGACCTCGAGATAGTCGTGGTAGACAACGGCGGCGGGGAGCCGCCCGGGCGGCTCCCGCCCGGGGTGCGCCTCCTCCGCAACCCCCGCAACGAGGGCTTCGCCCGGGCCTGCAACAGGGGCATCGCCGCCTCCCGCGGGGAGGTCGTCCTCCTGATCAACCCGGACGCCCGCGTGCTGCCGGGCTTCTTCGAGCAGGCCGCGGACCTCTTCGCCGCGGACCCTCGCCTGGGGATAGCCGGCCCCCGGATAACCGGCGAGGACGGCAGGCTCCAGCTCTCCGCCCGGCGCGAGATAAGCCTCGCCTCGGGCCTCGTGGGCCGCACCTCCCTCCTCACCCGCCTCCTCCCCGAGAGCCGGCTGGTCAGGGGGGAGTTCCCCGCCGCCGCCGACCCCTCCCGCCCGGCGGAGGTGGACTGGGTCTCCGGGGCGTGCATGCTCGTCCGCCGGCGCGCCCTGCAGGACGTGGGGCCGCTGGACGAGCGCTTCTTCATGTACTTCGAGGACGCCGACCTCTGCCGCAGGGCCCGGCAGAGGGGCTGGCGCGTCCGCTACGAGCCCGCCCTCGGGGCCGTCCACGGCGCCGGGGGCTCCAGCCACGACCGCCCCCGCGCGGTGTGGCTGCTGCACAAAAGCGCCTTTCTCTACCACAGAAAGCACGGCCCCCGCGGCCCGCTCGGCCTCTGGGACCTGCTCGTGCTGGCGGGGCTCGCGGCGCGGGCGCTGGCGAAGCTGGCCGCGGGGCGGGCCCGGAGGGGGGGCTAGCAGGCGGGGAGGTGCCCGGGCGGCATCTCCCGCAGCGCCGGGGCCTTTCGGTCCTTCTCCGAGAGCACGGGCTCCTCCACGGGCCAGCCTATCCCGATCTCCGGGTCGCTCCAGAGCACCGTGCGCTCGCACTCCGGGGCGTAGTACTCGGTGCACTTGTAGAAGAAGAGCGCCGCCTCGCTCAGCACCACGAAGCCGTGGGCGAAGCCGGGGGGGATGTACAGCTGGCGCCGGTTCTCCTCGGAGAGGGAGAGCCCGACCCACCGACCGAAGGTGGGCGAGCCCCGCCGCACGTCCACCGCCACGTCGAACACCTCGCCCCGCAGCACCGAGACCAGCTTGCCCTGGCCCCGCGGGTGCTGGAAGTGCAGCCCCCGCAGCACCCCCCGCCGCGAGAGGGAGAGGTTGTCCTGGACAAAGCGCTCCGGGAGGCCCGCCTCCCGGTAGCGGCGCCCGTTGAAGCTCTCCATGAAAAAGCCCCGCTCGTCACCGAAGACCTGCGGCTCCACGACCAGCACCCCGGGCAGCTCCGTCCGCAGCACCCTCACACCACGAACTCCTCGCTCCGCAGCAGCTCCAGCAGGTACTGGCCGTAGCCGTTCTTCTGCATCGCGGCCGCCAGCCGCTCCAGCTGGGCCGCGTCGATGTAGCCCCGGCGGTAGGCGATCTCCTCCGGGCACCCGATCTTCAGCCCCTGCCGCACCTCCAGCGTCTCTATGAAGTTGCCCGCCTGCTGCAGCGACTCGTGGGTCCCGGCGTCGAGCCAGGCCATCCCCCGGCCCATCAGCTCCACCCGCAGCTCGCCGAGGCGCAGGTAGGCCACGTTCACGTCGGTGATCTCCAGCTCCCCCCTCCAGGAGGGCTTGAGCCCCGCCGCGATGTCCAGCACCCGGTTGTCGTAGAAGTAGAGGCCGGTCACCGCGTAGTGCGAGCGGGGCCGCTCGGGCTTCTCCTCGATGGAGAGGACGCTCCCGTCGCGGTCGAACTCGACCACCCCGTAGCGCTCGGGGTCGCGGACGTAGTAGCCGAAGATGGTCGCCCCCTCCCTGCGGGACGCCGCCCGCCCGAGCAGCTCCTCGAAGCCCTGGCCGTAGAAGATGTTGTCGCCCAGGATGAGCGAGACGTTCTCCCGCCCGACGAAGTCCCGCCCGATGACGAACGCCTGCGCGAGCCCCTCGGGGCGGGGCTGGACGGCGTAGCTGAAGCTCATCCCCCACTGCGAGCCGTCGCCCAGCAGCTGCTCGAAGCGCGGCAGGTCCTGGGGGGTGGAGATGATGAGGATCTCCCGGATGCCGGCCATCATGAGGGTGGAGAGGGGGTAGTAGATCATGGGCTTGTCGTAGACGGGCAGCAGCTGCTTGCTGACCGCTATGGTGAGCGGGTAGAGCCGGGTCCCGGAGCCGCCGGCGAGCACGATGCCCTTCATCGCGCCCGCCGCCCCCCGAGCCCGAGCCGCTCCCCGCCGTACTTGCCCGCCATCACCCGCTCGCACCACCCCCGGTTCTCCAGGTACCAGCGGACGGTCTTCTCCATCCCGCTCTCGAAGGTCTCCTCTGGCCGCCAGCCCAGCTCGCGCCCTATCTTGCCCGCGTCTATGGCGTAGCGCCGGTCGTGGCCGGGCCTGTCCTCGACGAAGGTGATGAGCGACCCGTGCGGCGCGTGCGGCGAGCCGGGGACCAGCCGGTCGAGCAGCCCGCAGATGGTCCTCACGGTCTGGAGGTTGGTCCGCTCGCTGTCCCCCCCGATGTTGTACACCTCGCCGGGCGCGCCCTCCTCGAGCACCCGCGCTATCGCCCGGCAGTGGTCCTCCACGTAGAGCCAGTCGCGCACCTGCCCGCCGTCGCCGTAGACCGGGATCGGCCGCCCCTCGAGCGCCCGGGTGATCGTGAGGGGCACCAGCTTCTCCGGGTACTGGTAGGGGCCGTAGTTGTTGGAGCAGTTGGTGATGATGGCCGGCAGGCCGTAGGTGCGGTTGTAAGCGCGGACGAGGTGGTCGGAGGCGGCCTTGGAGGCCGCGTAGGGCGAGTTGGGCCGGTAGGGGCTCTCCTCGGTGAAGCGCCCCTCGGGCCCGAGCGTCCCGTAGACCTCGTCGGTGGAGACGTGCACCAGGCGGAAGGACCCGCGCTCCTCCCCCTCCAGCGCGCCCCAGTAGCCGAGCACCGCCTCCAGCAGCTCCAGCGTCTCGACGACGTTGGTCTGGACGAAGGCGCGGGGACCGTCTATGGAGCGGTCCACGTGGGTCTCGGCGGCGAAGTTCACCACCGCCCGCGGGCGGTGGGAGGCGAGCAGATGCTCCACGAGCTCCCGGTCCCCGATCCGGCCGCGCACGAAGAGGTGGTCCGGGTGCCCCTCCACCCGCGCGAGCGTCTCGAGGTTGCCCGCGTAGGTGAGGGCGTCCAGGTTCACGACGCGGTAGGCCCCAACCGCCAGGAGCACGAAGTTGCCGCCTATGAACCCGGCCCCGCCGGTCACCAGGATGGTCTGCTTCTCGCCCGTCGGGTCCCTCCTCGGCCGCAAGAGAGCTTCGCAGCCCAGTAATCTACTAGAAGGCGCCTCCTCCTTCCAGGAGGAGGCGCCGGGCAAGCCTTGAAAGCCCGCCCGCCCGCATGATACTTTTCTTCCGCCATGGCCTCCGCGACCCGGGAGATCCCCCGCCGCGCCGCGCGAACTACCCGCGCCGGGGCCGCGGCGCGCCCCGGCCGCTGACACGTCCCCGCGGGCAGAGAAGAAGAGGCAGGACAGGAAAGAGAGGGTTCTACGCGCGTTGAGCGTCCAGACGCTACACAGAGGGCAGGGGGTGATCCGGCGGTGGCGCGGGTGGCTTCCGGAGATACCGGAGCAGGCCGTCGCAGAGCTCGGGGAGGGCGACACCCCGCTGGTCGAGGCGACGCGGCTCTCCGGGAGGGTGGGGGCCCGGGTGTACCTGAAGCTCGAGGGCCTCAACCCCACCGCCTCGTTCAAGGACCGGGGGATGACGGTGGCCATGAGCCGGGCCGCTGCGGCCGGGCGCACGGCCTGCGTGTGCGCCTCCACCGGCAACACGGCGGCCTCCGCGGCGGCGTACGCCGCCCGGGCCGGGATGGTCTGCTTCGTGGTGGTCCCGGCGGGCAAGATCGCGCTGGGCAAGGCGGTGCAGGTGCTGGCGCACGGGGCGGAGATCGTCCAGATAGAGGGCAACTTCGACGCCGCCCTCCGGCTCTCGCGCCGGGCGGCGGAGGAGCTGGAGCACGTGGCGCTGGTGAACTCGGTGAACCCGGACCGGATCGAGGGCCAGAAGACGGCGGCCTTCGAGGTCTGCGAGGCGCTGGGGCGGCCGCCGGAGGCGCTGGCGCTCCCGGTGGGCAACGCGGGGAACATCACCGCCTACTGGAAGGGGTTCACCGAGTGGCAGCGGGCCGGGCGCGCCGCCGGGCGGCCCAGGATGCTCGGCTTCCAGGCCGCGGGGGCGGCGCCGCTGGTCGCCGGGCACGACATCGAGAGCCCGGAGACGGTGGCGAGCGCCATCCGCATCGGCTCCCCGGCGAGCCGGGAGGGCGCCCTGCGGGCGGTGCGCGAGTCCGGCGGCCTCATAGAGAGCGTCACCGACGCGGAGATCCTGGAGGCCCAGGAGCTCCTGGCCCGGGAGGAGGGCGTCTTCTGCGAGCCCGCCTCGGCGGCGGGGGTGGCGGGGCTTCTGAAGCTGGCGCGGGAGGGCCGCGCCCCGGCGGGGACGGCCGTCTGCGTGCTCACCGGCCACGGCCTCAAGGACCCGGACGCCGTGCTCAGCCGCGTCCGGCTGCCGGAGCCCGTCCCCGCCACCTTCGAGGACGTCGCCCGGAGGCTGGGCGCGTGATCTCCGTCCGGGTCCCGGCCACCTCGGCGAACCTGGGGCCCGGCTTCGACTGCGTGGGGCTGGCGCTCTCGCTGTCCACCCGGATCAGCCTGGACCGGGCCGCCGTCCCCCGCGTGGAGGTGCGGGGGACGGGCGAGCACCTCATCCCGGGCGGGACGGACCACCCGGCCTACCGGGCGGCCGCCTTCGTGGCGGAGTTCGTGGGGGAGCCAGAGGCCCACTTCCACCTCGTCCAGGAGAACTCCATCCCGCCCTCCCGCGGGCTGGGGGGCAGCGCCGCGGCGCTGGTGGGGGGCGCGGTGGCGGCCAACGACCTCCTGGGCCGCCCGATGGCCGCCCCGGACCTGCTGAACCTGGTCTGCGAGCTGGACGGCCACCCGGACAACGCCGCCCCCGCCCTGCTCGGCGGGCTGGTCATCGGGACCCTCACGCCGGAGGGGGTGCGGTGCGTGCGGCTGGAGCCCAGAGGGTTGCGGGCGGCGGTGGTGGTCCCGGACTTCCCCGTCTCCACCACGGCCGCCCGGCGGGCGCTCCCGGAGAAAGTGCCCCACCGCGACGCGGTCTTCAACGTGGGCCGCTCCGGGCTGCTGCTCGGGGCCCTCGCCACCGGCGAGTACCACCTGCTGCGGGTGGCGATGCAGGACCGGCTGCACCAGCCCTACCGGGCGCACCTGGTCCCGGGCCTCTCCGCCGTGATAGAGGCCGCGCTGCGGGCCGGCTCCTACGGGGCCTCGCTCTCCGGCTCGGGGCCCACGGTCATCGCCCTCACCCCGCAGGACCGGGCAGAGGAGGCCGCCGCGGCGATGCGGGCGGCCTTCGAGGAGCGGGGGGTGAAGGCCGCGGCCTGGGCGCTGGAGGTGGACCTCTCGGGCGCCCGCGTCGAGCCGCCGGGGGAGGTCCCGGCCCCCGTCCCGGAGCCGGTGCTCTGAGAAAGATCCTCCTTCCGGCGGACCCGCAAATCCTACCCGGGTAGGATACGCCCCGCCCGCCCCGCTGCTAAGCTCAAGCGCGTGGTCGAGAACGGCGACTCTCCCCCCTCCAAACAACCGGCCTCGACCACACCCTTTCCCTCCCCGCCTTGACAAACCCCCGGCGCGTGTCATACCCTTCAGCCTGCGGTTTTCGGAATCCCCCGACAGAGAGGGACATTGAGCGAGGTTTCGGACAGGGCGCACACAGAAGCAACGCCGGCCAGGCGGCCCGGCTCGCCCCGTCTGCTCACCCCTCCCATCCACCCGCGAGTATCCATCTCCGGCGTCACCGCCGCCCTCTGCCTAGGGCAGCTACTACTAGGCATTAGCAGGGCGGGCCGGGTAGACGCCATCCGGTCCGCCTAGAGCCGCGGGGCGGGAATCCTCGGCAGACAACCCACCCGTCCGCACGGCACAGGGCCTCCTCTTCTACGAGCTCGCGACCAGGAAGGATGGGAAAAGTGGAGAACATAGCATACAAGGTCGAGTACAAGCCCCGGACCGGGAGCGAGGCCATGTGCGAGGCTCTGCTCGACGAGGGGGTCGAGTACCTCTTCGGCTACCCGGGCGGGGCGATCATGCCGTTCTACGACGCCCTGCCGGACTACCCGCTGCGGCACGTCCTGGTCCGGCACGAGCAGGCCGCGGCCCACGCCGCCGACGGCTACGCGCGGGCCACGGGCCGGGTGGGGGTGTGCGTGGCGACGAGCGGCCCCGGGGCGACCAACCTGGTAACCGGGCTGGCGACCGCGCAGATGGACTCGGTGCCGGTGGTGGCCATCACCGGGCAGGTCGGGCGGGGCGCGATGGGCAAGGACTCCTTCCAGGAGACCAACGTCATGGGGATGACGCTCCCCTTCACCAAGCACTCCTTCCTGGTCGAGGACCCGGAGGAGCTCTACGAGACGATGCGGCGGGCCTTCGCCATAGCCCGCTCCGGCAGGCCGGGACCCGTGCTCGTCGACGTCCCCAAGGACGTGCAGTTCGCCGAGTGCGGCGGCGACGGCTACCGGGCGCTGCGCGAGGCCCCGCCGCCGGTCTCCAGCCCCGCGCTCGAGGCGGCGGCGCTGCTGCTCAAGAAGGCCCGGCGCCCCATCATCGTCGCCGGGCACGGCGTGATCCTCTCCGGCGCCGAGCGGGAGCTCATCGCCCTCGCCGAGCGGACCGGGGCCCCGGTGGTCACCACCCTGCTCGGGATCAGCGCCATCCCCCAGGACCACCCGCTGTACATCGGCTGGCCGGGGATGCACGGCCAGGCCTCCGTCAACCGGGCCATAGACCGCTCGGACCTGCTCTTCGCGGTGGGGATGCGCTTCGACGACAGGATCACGGGCGACCCCTCGCGCTTCGCCCCCAACGCGAGGGTGGTCCACATAGACATCGACCCCTCGGAGCTGGGCAAGGTCATAAAGCCCGCGGTGGGCATAGCCGCCGACGCCAGGGCCGCGCTGCGGGGCGTCTTGCGCCACATCGGGCGGCCGCAGGACAACTGCGCAGCCTGGCGGGCGGAGATCGCCGAGAGCCAGCGCCCCGAGCGGGAGCGGGCCGAGCGCGCCCGGCCGGAGTACGGCCCCATAAGGATCATGGACGCCATAAAGGCCGCCGCCGGGGAGGAGGTCCGGCTGGTAACCGACGTGGGACAGCACCAGATGTGGGCGGCGCAGTTCTTCCGGTTCACCAAGCGAAACAGCCACATCACCTCCGGCGGGCTCGGCACCATGGGCTTCGCGCTCCCGGCGGCGATGGGCGTCAAGCTCGGCTGCCCCGAGGACCCGGTGTGGGTGGTGGCCGGCGACGGCGGCTTCCAGATGAACCTGCAGGAGCTCGCCACCATCCGGGACCTCGGCCTGGACATCAAGGTGGCCGTGCTGAACAACGGCTACCTGGGGATGGTGCGCCAGTGGCAGCAGTTCTTCCACAACCGCCGCTACTCCGAGACCCCCATCACGGGGCCGGACTACGAGCACCTCGCCCGGGCCTACGGGATAGCGGGCAGGACCGTCCGGCCCGGCGACGACGTGGAGGAGGCGGTGCGCTGGGCGCAGCGGACGCCGGGGTGCGTGGTGCTGGACTTCCACATCGACCCGGAGGCCAACGTCTACCCCATGATCCCCTCTGGCATGAGCGTGGCCGAGATGATCGAGGAAGATGCCTGAGGCGGCCAGCGGGACGCTGGCCGTCGCCGTCGAGGCCCGCATGGAGGGGGGCATCTACGCCCTCAACCGCTTCCTGATGACCCTGCAGGGCAAGCGGATGCCCGTGCGGGACCTGACGGTGGGCATGGGTCCCGGGGAGAGCGTGGTCGTGGCCCTCTTCGAGTGCGAGCCGGAGACCGCCCGGCGCTACATGGCCCTGCTCTCCTCGCTGGAGGACGTGCGGGAGGTGCGGGAGGCGGGGGAGGTGCTGGAGGTCGCCCTCGCCGCGACCGGCGAGGGGTGGCGGGAGGCCGCGGTGCGGGCCGGGGTGGTGGCCCACAAGGACGGCGGCACCGTGGTGGCCTCCGGGGGGCCGGGCGCGGTGGAGGGCTGGCTCCGCATGCTCGGCGACGGCGTAGAGGATGCGATCCGGCTCGGGCCCGTCGCCCGGCCGGGAAGGGGGAGGTGAGAGCGTGGCGAGGGTATACCGCGAGGGAGACATAGGGAACGAGATCGCGCAGAAGAGGATCGCCGTGCTGGGGTTCGGCAGCCAGGGGCACGCCCACGCGCTGAACCTCAGGGACTCCGGGTGCGAGGTCACCGTCGGGCTGTACAGGGGCTCGGCGAGCTGGCCCAAGGCAGAGGAGGCCGGGCTGAGGGTGGCCGAGATCCCCGAGGCCGTGCGCTGGGCCGAGGTGGTCATGATGCTGCTGCCGGACGAGCGCCAGCCGCCGGTCTTCCGGGAGCAGGTGGCCCCCAACCTCGCCGAGGGGAACCTGATGCTCTTCGCCCACGGGTTCAACGTGCACTTCAACCAGGTCTCCGTCCCGCCCGAGGTGGACCTGGGGCTGGTGGCCCCCAAGGGCCCGGGGCACGTGCTGCGCAGCCTCTACGAGGAGGGCAAGGGGATGCCGGCGCTGTTCGCCGTGGGCCGCGACGCCACCGGGCAGGCCCGCGACCTCGTCCTCTCCTACGCCAAGGGCATCGGGTGCGCGCGGGCCGGGGTGCTCGAGACCACCTTCGCCGAGGAGACCGAGACCGACCTCTTCGGGGAGCAGGCCGTGCTCTGCGGCGGGCTCTCGGCGCTGCTCAAGGCCGGGTTCGAGACGCTCGTCGAGGCCGGCTACCAGCCAGAGCTCGCCTACTACGAGTGCGTCAACGAGCTCAAGCTCATCGTGGACCTCATCTACGAGGGCGGGCTGGCCCGCACGCGCTACTCCGTCTCCAACACCGCCGAGTACGGCGACTACACCGCCGGGCCGAAGGTCATAGACGAGGGCGTGCGGGAGAGGATGCGCGAGATCCTCGCGGACATCCAGAGCGGCAGGTTCGCCAAGGAGTGGGTGCTGGAGAACCAGGCCGGGGGCTCGAGCTTTCTGGCGATGCGCCGCCGGGAGGCGGAGCACATGGTGGAGAAGGTGGGAGCCGAGCTGCGGGCGCTCGCCGCCGAGGGCGCGCAGAGCCCGGCGGGAAGCCCCGCGGGAGGTGAGAGCAGATGACGCGCAGCGGTTTCACGGTCTCCGAGGCCGAGTGGTGCTACCACGACGGCGAGTTCGTGCGGCTGGGGGAGGTGAGGCTCTCCCCCGCCACCCACGCCCTGAACTACGGCACAGGGGTCTTCGAGGGCATAAGGGCCTACTGGAACGCCGAGCGGCAGACCCTGCGGGTGCTAAAGATGCGCGAACACTACGAGCGCTTCGAGAAGAGCTGCCGGGTGCTGCACATAGACCTCGGGCTCGGGGTGGACGAGCTGTGCGAGATCACGCTGGAGATCCTGCGGCGCAACGCCCCGCGGGAGGACACCTACATCCGGCCGCTGGCGTACAAGTCCGCGGAGTCGATCGGGGTGAAGCTGGACCTTCCGGCCTCGCTCTCCATCTTCACCACCCCCATGGGCAACTACGTGGAGCTGACGGGGCTGCGGTGCTGCGTCTCCTCGTGGCGCAGGATCCCGGACAACGCCATGCCGGCGCGGGCCAAGCTCACCGGCTCGTACGTCAACACGGCGCTGGCGGTGGACGCCGCGCACCGGGCGGGCTACGACGAGGCGATCTTCCTCACCCACGACGGCTTTGTCTCCGAGGCGAGCGCGGCCAACATCTTCCTGGTGCGCAAGGGCCGGCTCATCACGCCGCCGGTCACCGCGGACATCCTGGAGGGGATCACGCGGGACGCGGTGATGGAGCTGGCGCTGGAGGAGCTGGGGCTCGAGACGGAGGAGCGGGACGTGGCCCGCACCGAGCTCTACGCCGCCGACGAGGTGTTCCTCACCGGCACCGGCTTCCAGATAGCCCCCGTGGTGGAGATCGACGACCGGCCCGTGGGCTCGGGCGAGGTGGGCCCGGTGGCCTCCAGGCTGCAGGAGCTGTACTTCAGGGCCGCGCGCGGCGGGTGGGAGAAGTACGCCGGCTGGACCGTCCCGGTGGAGCTCAAGGAGAGGACCGCCCGGTGAGGGGGCGGTTGCGGCGCGGGCGGCGGGATGAGATACTGCCGCCCCGCACGATGGAGGGTCTCTACTAGAGAACGCGTGAACGCCTCTCGTCACATCCTACGACTAGCCAGGGTGGCCCCCGGGCGAATTACCGGCCCCGGCCTCTAGAGCCGGGCTGCCCGCGGGCCACCAGACCACCGGCCCCGAAGAAAAGCAAGAGAAGGCAAGAGACGAGCAGGAGGACGAGAGGCAGATGCGCCGGATCCAGATCTTCGACACCACCCTTCGCGACGGGGAGCAGTCCCCCGGGATCTCCCTCTCCGTGGAGGAGAAGGTAGAGATAGCCCACCAGCTGGCCCGGCTGAAGGTAGACGTGATCGAGGCCGGCTTCCCCATCACCTCCGAGGGGGACTTCGAGGCGGTGAGCCGCATCGCCTCCGAGGTGGAGGGCCCGGTCATCGCGGGGCTGGCCCGCATCCACCAGGAGGACATCGAGCGGGCCTGGGAGGCGGTGCGCTGGTCGCGGCGGCCCCGCATCCACACCTTCGTGGGCACCTCCGACCTGCACATCGAGCACCAGATGCGCTCGACGCGCGAGGAGATACTGAGCGGCGCCGCCGAGGCGGTGCGCCTGGCGAAGAGCCTGTGCGAGAACGTGGAGTTCTCCCCCATGGACGCCACCAGGACGGACATCGGGTACCTGGCCGAGGTCGTCGCCGCGGCGGTGGAGGCGGGCGCCGACGTGATCAACATCGCCGACACGGTCGGCTACACCACCCCGGCGGAGTTCGCCGCCTTCCTCAGGGAGCTCAAGGAGCGGGTGCCCGGGCTCGCCGAGCGCGTGCTCTCCGTCCACTGCCACGACGACCTGGGGATGGCGGTGGCCAACTCGCTCGCCGGGGTCGAGGCCGGGGCCACCCAGGTGGAGGTGGCGGTGAACGGCATCGGGGAGCGGGCCGGGAACGCCTCCCTGGAGGAGGTGGTGATGGCGCTGGTGACCCGGAAGGACTACTACGGGGTCGAGGTGGGGGTGGAGACCCGCCAGCTCGCCAACACCAGCCGCATGGTCTCCAACATGACCGGCTACGACGTGCCGCCGAACAAGGCCGTCGTGGGCCGCAACGCCTTTCTGCACGAGTCGGGCATCCACCAGGACGGGGTGCTCAAGGACCGGCGCACCTTCGAGATCATGAAGCCCGCGGACATCGGGCTGGAGGGGACCAACATCTTCCTGGGCAAGCACTCGGGCCGGCACGCCCTCAAGGAGGCCCTGGCGGACCTGGGCTACACCCTGGAGGGCGAGACCCTCAAGCGGGCCTTCAAGCGCTTCAAGGAGCTCGCCGACCACAAGAAGACGGTGACGGCGGCGGACCTGGAGGCCATCGCCGCCGACGAGGTGGGCTCCTTCGAGGGGAAGTTCGTGCTGGAGTCCTTCCGGGTGGTCGCCGCCACGGGGCGCCAGAGCCGGGCGGCGGTCAGGATCGCGCACGCCGACCGCGGGACCTTCGAGGCCGAGGCGGAGGGCGAGGGGCCGGTGGACGCGGTCTTCCGCGCCATCGACTCGGCCACCGGCATCAAGGGCCGCCTGACGGACTTCCGCATCGACGCGGTGACGGGCGGCAAGGACGCCCTGGGCGAGGTGCGGGTGACGGTGGAGTTCGAGGGCACCGAGTGCGCCGGGCGCGGCCTCTCCCAGGACGTGGTGGAGGCGGCGGCCCGCGCCTACGTCCGGGCGGTGAACGTCTACACCGCCGGGGCGGTGAAGGTGCCCCAGGCAACCCCTTAGAGAAGGCGCGCAAAGAAGGGGCCGCCTCCGCAAGGCCCCGCGGGCGGATCCCTCGCCCGCGGGGCCTGACCGGCGCGGGGAGGAGGAGGTCCCGGAGAGGAAGAGAGCGAGGTAGCAGAGAGATGAGCCAGAGGTTTCGCGTACTGCTTCTGCCCGGCGACGGCATAGGCCCGGAGGTGGTGGCCGCCGCCCGGAGGGTGGCCGACGCCGCCGCGGCCCGCTTCGGCCTAACCCTGGAGTACGAGGAGCGGAGGATAGGGGCCGCGGCCATCCGGGAGGAGGGGGCCCCCGTCTCGAAGGAGACCCTGCGGAGGGCGGGGGAGGCGGACGCCGTCCTGCTCGGGGCCGTGGGGGACCCGGAGTTCGACGGCGGCGAGGTCCGGCCCGAGGCCGGGCTGCTCGCGCTGCGTCGGGAGCTCGGGACCTTCGCCAACCTGCGCCCGGTGGCGGCCATCCCGGCCCTCTCCGGCTCCTCCCCCCTGAGGCCCGGGGTGGCGGAGGGGGTGGACCTGCTCATCGTCCGGGAGCTCACCGGCGGGGCGTACTTCGGGGAGAAGGAGGAGGGCGAGGAGAGGGCCAGCGACCTCTCCGTGTACACCCGCGGGGAGGTCGAGCGGGTGGCGAGGGTCGCCTTCGAGGCCGCGCGGGGGCGCAGGGGGAGGGTCGCCTCCGTGGACAAGGCCAACGTGCTCGCCACCAGCCGGCTGTGGCGCCGGGTCGTCGGGGAGGTGGCCCGGGACTACCCGGACGTCGCGCTCGAGCACGTGCTCGTGGACGCGGCGGCGATGCACCTGGTCACCGACCCGGGGCGCTTCGACGTGATCCTCACGGAGAACCTCTTCGGGGACATCCTCTCCGACGAGGCGGCGGTGCTGCCCGGCTCGATGGGGATGCTGCCCAGCGCCTCGCTGGGGGAGCCCGGCTCCCCCGGCATCTTCGAGCCGGTGCACGGCAGCGCCCCGGACATCGCCGGCAAGGGGGTGGCCAACCCCTACGCCGCCATCCTCTCGGCGGCGATGATGTTCCGCCACGGGCTGGGGCGGCCGGAGGCCGCGGAGGCCATCGAGCGGGGGGTCGAGGCGGCGGTGGCGGCCGGGTGCCTCACCCCCGACCTGGGCGGGAGCAGCGGCACGGAGGAGGCAGCGGAGGCCGTGGCCCGCCGGGTGGCCGCGGAGGAGGGAGCGGCATGAGCATAAAGCTCTTCGACACCACGCTGAGGGACGGCGCCCAGCGGGAGGGCGTGAGCCTCACCGCCGAGGACAAGGCGCGCATAGCCCGCGAGCTGGACTCTTTGGGGCTCCACTACATCGAGGCGGGCTTCCCGGCCTCCAACCCCAAGGACCTGGAGTTCTTCGAGGGCTTCGACGCCTCGGAGCTGGAGAACGCGAGGCTCGTGGCCTTCACCCGGGCCCGGAGGCCCGGCGGGCGGGCGGGGGACGACCCCGCGGTGAGCCTGCTCGCCCGGCTCTCCGCTCCGGTGGCGTGCATCGTCGCGAAGAGCTGGCGGCTGCACGTGGAGAAGGTGCTCGGGACCACCCCGGAGAAGAACCTGGAGAGCGTCCGGGACACGGTGGCCTACCTAGCCGCGGCGGGCAAGGAGGTCATCTTCGACGCCGAGCACTACTTCGACGGCTTCCGGGAGGACCCCGAGCACGCGCTCGCGGTGCTGCGGGCCGCCGCCGAGGCCGGGGCGACGACGCTGGTGCTCTGCGACACCAACGGCGGGACGCTCCCGACGGAGCTAAAGGCGGTCGTGGCCCGCACCGTGCGCGAGTTCCCGGGGGTGGAGATAGGCATACACACCCACAACGACGCCGGCTGCGGGGTGGCCAACGCCCTGGCGGCGGTGGAGGCGGGGGCGACGCACGTGCAGGGCACGATAAACGGGGTCGGGGAGCGGTGCGGCAACTGCGACCTGGTCACCACCATCGCCAACCTGCAGCTCAAGATGGGCCTTAAGGTCGTCGAAGAGGAGCAGCTCCGGCGGCTCACGGAGGTCTCCAACTACGTCTCGGAGATCATGAACATAACCCCCGACGCCCACCGCCCCTACGTGGGCCGCAGCGCCTTCGCCCACAAGGGCGGGCTGCACGTGGACGGCATCTCGCGCGACCCGCGAACCTACGAGCACGTGGCGCCGGAGCTGGTGGGCAACCAGCGGCGCACCCCGGTCGGGGAGCTCTCCGGGAAGAACTCGGTGCGGGCCAAGGCGGCGGAGCTGGGGCTCGAGGTCGAGGACGTCTCGACGGTGCTCTCCGCGATAAAGCGCAAGGAGCACGAGGGCTACCACTACGAGGCCGCCGACGCCTCGCTCGCCCTGCTCATCCAGCGCACCACCGGGGAGGACGAGCCGCTCTTCGAGCTGGAGAGCCTGCGCGTCATCTCCGAGAAGCGCGCCGGCGGCGAGGCCACCGTGGAGGCCACCATAAAGCTCTACATCAAGGGCCAGCGGGTCATCTCCACCGCCGAGGGCAACGGCCCGGTGAACGCCCTCGACCGGGCGCTCAGGCAGGCCATAGAGCCCCACTACCCAGAGCTCAAGGAGATACACCTCTCCAACTACAAGGTGCGCATCCTCGACGAGCACCGGGCGACGGCGGCGACCACCCGGGTTCTCATCGACTCCACCGACGGCAAGCGGGTGTGGGGCGCGGTGGGCGTCGGGGAGAACATCATAGAGGCGAGCTGGCAGGCGCTGGTGGACGGGCTGGAGTACGGCATCAACGGGGCGAAGAAGCAGAAGGGCTAGCCACCTACGGCTCAAGCAGCATCCGGATGCGCAGCTCGCGGGCCCGCCGCATGTGCCCGACGGCCAGCCGCTCGGCCTCTCCGGCGTCGCCGGCGGCGATCGCCGCGACCAGGCGGCGGTGCTCGTCCAGGGCCTCCTGCGGCCGCCCGGGGACCTCGAAGGTGGTGCGCCCGAAGCGCCGGACCGCGAACTCGACGTGGGCGAGGAACCGCTCCAGGTACCGGTTGCGGGCGGCCTCCCGGATCACCCGGTGGAACTCCAGGTTGAGCGCCGCGAGCCCTGAGGGCTCCTCCGAACGCTCCATCCGTGAGAGCAGCCCCTCGAGCCTCCGCAGGTGATCAGGGCCCCTGTGGCGGGCCGCCAGCCGGGCGGCGAGACCCTCCAGGGTCTCGCGCACGGCGTAGACCTCCAGGATGTCCTCCAGGGTCATCCTGGCCACCACGGCCGCCTGGCGGGCGGTGATCTCCACCAGCCCCTCCGCCGCGAGGCGCTTGAGCGCCTCCCGAACCGGGGTACGGCTCATCCCCAGCTCCCGGGCCAGCTCCGTCTCCCGCAGCCAGGAGGAGGGCGGCAGGGTGCCGTCCAGGATGGCCTCCCGCAACACCGCCGCCGCCCGCTCGGCGGCGGAGCCGCTCCCGGAGAGGAGCCGGGAGTACCCGGCGAAGCGAGAGCCCTCGGGAATGCGCCTCGTCCCCACCGCCTCAGCCGGCCCGTCCCCCGGCGAACGCGGCAGCCGCATGCCCGGCGCGCCGCCCGAACACCGCCCCGGAGGTGAGCCCGCTGCCTCCGGGGTAGTTGTGGTAGAAGAGCCCCCCGACAAGCTCGCCGGCGGCGTGCAGCCCGGGTATGGGGCGCCGGGAGGTGTCCAGCACCCGGGCGTCCCCGTCCACGTGCAACCCGCCGAAGGTGAAGGTTATGCCGCAGGTGACGGCGAAGCCGTAGTAGGGGGGCGTATCCAGCGGAAGCGCCCAGTTAGACTTCGGCGGCTCTATGCCCTCCGTACGCTTGCCGTCCTTTACGGAGGGGTCGAACCTGCCGGGGCGCACCGCAGCGTTGAACTCCCTCACGGTCCGCTCGAGCCCCTCCCGGTCCACCCTCATGCGGTCGGCGAGCTCCCCGATGCTCCCGGCCTGGAAGCGGGAGACCCCGGGGGCGTCGTACTCGTCTTTTCTGAGCAGCGGCTCGGTCTTGGCGTCGAAGAGCTGGTAGGCCACGCCGCCGGGCTGGCGTAGGATCTCGGCCCCGTACCTAGCGTAGGTGTAGTTGCGGAAGTCGGCCCCCTCGTCGAGAAAGCGCCTGCCCTCGGAGTTGACCACGATCCCCAGAGGATAGGACTGCTTGGAGTAGCGGTTGGTGAGCTTTCTGTCTCCGGTCGGGGGAGCAGCCGCGTCCCAGGCGATGGAGTGGCACCCGCTCCAGTCGCCATAGGGCTCCGCCCCGACCTCGAGCGCCATCTCTAGCCCTTCCCCGGTGTTGTACGGGGTGCCGCGCACCTTGGCGGCGGCCCACTGGGGCCCCAGGTGCCGGGAGCGCATCTCGGCGCTGGACTCGAACCCCCCACAGGCGAGCACCACGGCCCCGGCCTCTACGGCCTCGAGGCCCTCGGGCCCCTCCCCCTCGACTCCCACTACGGCGCCGGAATGGTCCCGCAACAGCCTCTTCACGGCGAAGGAGCAGCGCACCTCCACCCCGGAACGCCTCGCCGAGGCCAGGTGCTGCTCTATGAGGCCCTTGCCGCCCCCCACCGTGCCGAGCACCAGCCCTCCCCAGAAGCGGAGCCTGCCGTCCACCTCGAAGGCCTGCCGGTCGTACATCAGGCGCCACCGGATACCCTTGTCCCGCAGCCAGCGGGCGATGTCCCCCGACTCCTCGACCATTATACCGGCGAGGTGAGGGTCGCAGCGCCCCTCCGTCACCCGCTCCATGTCGGACATGAAGTCCTCTGCCGTGTAAGGGGGGAGCTCAGTCCTGGAGAGCATCTCCTCGTCCGACTCGTGGAGCAGAGGCCGCAGATCGTCAAGCCCCCCGAAGGTCACCCGGAAAGCCCCGGCCGTGAAGTAGCTGTTACCCCCCAGCCACCCCTCGGGAGCCTTCTCCAGCAGGATCACCCGCGCCCCGCGCTCCCTGGCTGCCTGAGCTGCGCAGAACGCCGCGTTCCCGCCCCCCACCACGACCACATCGTAGCGTCTGGCCATATCCTCCCTCTCCTCGCCGATCCGCAATCCTAAGGGCTTGCCTTCTAACCATCCCTCGTTTAGTATACAGGACGTATACATAAAGAGCGTGGGAGAGGAGGAAGCTGCGTGGCGGGAGCCCACGAGGCCATCTTTGGCTACCGGCGACTTCCGAGACTTTGAGGGTGATCAGCTATAGAATTGCGCGCTAGGCGCAAGAAAGGGGGGAGCTTGTCGAGGAGAGAGTTGAGTCGCCGCGAGCTTCTGCGGGCTGGGGGTTTAGGCCTTGCGGGGCTTGCGATCATGGGGGCAGCCGGGTGCGCCGGAGGAGGGGGCGGCGACTACCCGGAGGGGGACATCGAGATCATGGCCCCCGCGGACCCTGGTGGCGGCTGGGACCAGACGGCCCGGGCGATGCAGCGGGCGCTCACCGAGGGTGGGGTCGTGGAAGAGAACGTGGAGGTCTACAACGTGGGCGGCGCGGGCGGCACCATAGGACTTGCGCAGTTCGTCAACGACCACGCCGGGGACCCCAACCAGCTCATGGTCATGGGGCTGGTTATGGTGGGGGCCATCCACCTCAACGATTCGCCGGTGGACCTCAGCCAGCCCACGCCGATCGCCAGTTTGATCACCGAGTGGGAGGGCATCGTCGTCCCCTCGGGCTCCGAGTACCGCTCCCTGAAGGAGCTTCTGGAGGACTTCAAGGCCGACCCGGAGAGCGTAAGCTGGGCCGGCGGCTCGGCGGGCAGCACCGACCAGATCCTGGCCGGGCTCCTTGCCCGGGAGGTGGGGGTGGACCCGGCCAGGGTGAACTACGTGGCCCACTCCGGCGGCGGCGAGGCCAACGCGGCCATCCTCTCCGGCAGCGTGACCGCGGGCGTCTCCGGACTGGCGGAGTTCATGGACCAGGTCAGGGCCGGCAAGATGCGGCTGCTCGCCGTCTCCAGCGGGGAGCGCATAGAAGGCGTGGATGCCCCCACCCTCAAGGAACTGGGCTACGACCTGGTGGTGCCCAACTGGCGCGGCGTGATGGCCCCTCCCGACATAGAGGAGGAGGACAGGCAGGCGATCACGGACATGATCAGGGAGATGCGCGCCACCTCCGTATGGAAGAAGACCCTCAGGCAGAACGACTGGACGGACTTCTTCAAGACCGGCGAGGAGTTCGCCGCCTACATCAAGGAGGAGAACCGGCGGGTGGAGAGGCTGCTGCAGGACATGGACCTGACCAAGTAGAGGCCGGAGATGAGCGCCAGAGAGCCGCAACGGGATCGGACGGGGCGTAGCTTCCCCGGGCCTGCAACCTTCGCCGCCGCGGTGGTAGCCCTGGGCGTGGTGGTGCTGGCAGGAACACCCGGGATCCCGTCCAGAAGCGGCTATGCCCCCGTCGGCCCCAGGTTCTTCCCCCTCGCGGTGGCCCTGGGGCTGCTGGTTCTGGGCGCCCTCCTGCTCGTCAGGTGTACCCTGAGGCCGGACGCCTACCTCGGCGAGAAGGCCGCCTCGGAGAAAGCAGCCACCCACTGGCCAACCGTCGGGCTGCTGCTGGCGGCGCTCCTCGTCTACGGGTTCCTGCTGGACCCCCTGGGATATGTGCCGGCCACGGCCCTCTTCTTCCCGGCGGCGGCGTGGGTCTTGGGAAGCCGAAGGCCACGGGAGGCGATCCGGAACCTTGCCATAGGGCTCGTCGTCGGAGCTGTGGTCTTCTTCGGCTTCACCGAGCTGCTCGGCGTCAGGCTCCCAGACGGGCTCCTCGATCCCTTCCTGTAACGAGATGGAGGTTCTGGGAGATCTCGCGAGCGGCTTCGCGGCGGCGCTGAGCCTCAAGTATCTGCTGCTCGCGGCGCTCGGCGTCACGCTCGGCACCATCGTGGGCGTGCTGCCCGGCATCGGGCCCGCCCTTACCATCGCGCTGCTCCTGCCCCTGACCTACGACTTCGACCCCACCGGCGCCTTCGTCATGTTCGCCGGCATCTACTACGGCGGGATGTACGGCGGCTCCACCACCTCCATCCTGCTCAACACCCCCGGGGAGTCCGCGTCCGTGGCCACAACCCTGGAGGGGTTCCCCATGGCGCGCGCAGGACGTGGCGGGGCCGCGCTCGCCACCGCGGCCATAGGCTCCTTCGTGGCCGGCACCATCTCCACGGTGGCTATAACCTTCCTGGCGCCGTTGTTCGCGCAGGTGGCCACCACCTTCCGCCCCGCCGACTACTTCGCGCTCATGGTGCTCGCCTTCATGAGCGTGACCGCGCTGGTGGGCCGCTCGCTGGTGCGCGGGCTCACCAGCCTGTTCCTGGGGCTGTTTATGGGCCTCATCGGGATAGACCAGCTCAGTGGCCAGGATCGCTACACCTTCGGCGTCCAGCAGTTGCTCAACGGACTCGACGTGGTGGTCGTGGCCGTGGGGCTCTTCGCCGTCGGGGAGGCCCTGTACGTCGCAGCCAGAATGCGCCACGACACCGAGGAGATAGTGCCCGTGCGCGGCCGGATAGGGATGACCCGCCAGGAGTGGGGCCGGTCGTGGAAGAGCTGGATCCGGGGCACCCTCATCGGGTTCCCCTTCGGAACCCTGCCCACCGGCGGCGCGGAGATACCTACGTTTATCAGCTACAATGTAGAGAAACACCTCAGCAAACACAAGGAAGAGTTCGGCAGGGGGGCCATAGAGGGGGTCGCCGGGCCGGAGGCCGCCAACAACGCCGCCTTCTCCGGCGTGCTCGTGCCGCTCTTGACGCTCGGGATACCCACCTCGGCCACGGCGGCCATCCTGCTCGCGGCCTTCCAGATCTTCAACCTCCAGCCGGGGCCGCTGCTCTTCGAGAAGGCGCCGGATCTGGTGTGGACCCTAATCGCCAGCCTGTACATCGGCAACGTGATGCTCCTGATCCTCAACTACCCCCTCATCCGCCTGTGGGTGAGGCTCCTCTCCATCCCCAGACCCCTCCTGTACTCCGGCATACTGCTGTTCGCCACGCTTGGCGTCTACAGCCTCGCCAACAGCTTCGTCGACCTGCTCGTCATGTACGCTATAGGGGTGCTGGGCTTCTTCATGCGCCGCTACGACTTCCCCGTAGGCCCGGTGATACTCGGCGTTATTCTTGGGCCCCTCATGGAGGCCCAGTTTCGCCGGGCCCTGCAGATCAACGAGGGAGACCCGTCCGTCTTCTTCACCCGTCCGCTCTCCCTCGCGCTGCTCCTGCTGGCCCTCCTGGCGCTGCTGCTGCCCTACCTCCCGCCCCTGATCTCCCGGCTGAGGGGTGGAAGGCCGGAACAGGGGCGCACCGTGTTCGGGGAGGGCAAGGAGGACTGAACGGCCCTTCTACCGGGCCTGCAGCAGCAAGAGGCGGGCCGCGCCCGGCCCCAGCCGCATGCCTGGCCTCAGCCTGCCGCGCCGGCGCGGGGCGCGGAGCCGGAAGAAGCGCCGCCGGGCCCGGTCGAAGGCGTAGGCGCGGGCCACGCGGGAGGGCAGCTCCAGGGCGACCTTCGCGGCCCGCGAAGAGGAGCGGTTCACGACGAGCAGGTACCGCACGTTGCGTCGCCCGCCGGGCCTGCGGAAACGGCCGAGGATGACCGGGCTCCCGGCGACGGAGTGCACCCAGCCGTCGCGCCGGAACCCGCTCGCCCCCAGGGGCAGGCGGCGCTCTCTGGCGTGGACCACGGACTCGGAGACGAGGGGCAAAAGAACCCTCCCGACGGCTCTCAGGTAGGCGTTGACGTCCCGGGCGTGTCCGTACAGGGGAGTGCGCCTGCCGCTGCGGGAGATCAGGGCGCTCCCGAAGCGCACGGGGGCGCCGGGGGTGTTCTCCGGGCTCCAGTAGGTGAAGTACTGGATGCCCTTGGCCCCGTAGGCCAGGGCGACGTTCACCTGCCAGAGCAGCTCCGGGCCGTCCGGGGCGCGGCGCGGGGCGAGCCCGACCGCGCGGCCGTCGAAGCCCACGCTCTGGATAAAGGCCCAGGCGGGGATCCCGGCCCGCAGCGAGAAGCGCCGGATCACGGCCCAGTTGTGGAAGTAGTCGCCGGTGATGCCCCCGCCGGAGAGCAAAGGATAGTGGTCGAAGGAGAGCACCGGGGGCCGCACCACGCTCAGGTAAAGCTCCAGGTACCTCTCGTAGCTGCCCGCTCCCAGAGCGTAGCGGGGCGAGGCGTAGGACGGCCAGACGTTTATGTAGGGCAGCAGGCCGGCGTCCGCCTCCCGGAGGATGTCCCTGGCGCGGGACAGGATGCCGAAGAGCCGCCGGCCCGGCTCGTCGAACAGGTTTATCCCGGCGAGGGCGGGATGGGAGCCGTACCTCTTCAGGAGCGCGAGCAGCCTCAGCCGCACCGCCTCGCCCGGGTTGCGGGCGGAATGTCGCGGCGCGCCGCTCCGGCCGGGGCCGCTCAGAGCCTGCATGGGGCTCCGCGCTCCTCCCTCGGCGGTCCGGCCGCCGGGGGCGGCGTCGAGGATCAGCCGCTGCAGCCTGCCGTCGGTGAGCACGAAGCGCAGCCCGCAGGCCCCCGCGGCCTCGAGCGCCGCGGGGTTGGTCTGGTCGTTCGTCACCCCGTTGCCGCCGATGACGAAGTTGAAGCCGGCCTGCGAGATCTCGCGGTAGCGCCCGACGCCCGTCCGGCCGGGGGGAGGGGGCCACCACAGCCCCACCGGGTACTCGTCGCGGGCCAGCATCCTGGGCCTTGTCGCCGCGTCGAGGGCCCCGGAGGGCTCCCGAAAGAGATCCAAGCCCGCAAACACCCCCGAGAAGGCTACGCCGTAACCGGCCAGGCGGAGAAAGCGAGCGCGGCTGAGCTCCCCACCCACGATCGATCCCTCTCTCTCTGTCCGTCTTCCGGTGCCGTCGGCCGAACGGGCTTCCTTATTGTACCCGGAGCCCTCAACCGAAGAGGGTCTGCTGTCCTTCGGCCCTGCGAAAGGCCGCCGTAGAGAGCCGCGGAAAGCACCCGGGCTCGATGCCCGCCCTGCGGCAGCTTATCTCGAAGAGCCGGGCGATGTGATCGGCGTAGAACCCCTCGCCCCGCATGCGCGAGCCGAAGCGCGGGTCGTTGAGGGCCCCGCCGCGCATGGAGCGGATGCGGTTCAGGACCTTCTCCTTTCGGTCGGGGAAGTGGCGCGAGAGCCAGTCCTCGAAGAGGGGCGCGACGGCGCCGGGGAGGCGCACGGGGACGCAGGCGGCGAAGCCCGCGCCGGCCCCGGCCGCGGCGGAGAGGAGGCGCGGCAGCTCGTGGTCGTTCAGGCCCGGGATCACGGGGGCCGCCATCATGCCGACGGGGACGCCGGCCTCGGCGAGCCTCTCGATGGCGGCGAGGCGGCGGGCGGGCCGTGAGGTGCGCGGCTCCATCACGCGGCGCAGGCCGTCGTCGAGGGTGGTGAGGCTGACGGCGACCGCTGCCGCGCCGTGGCGGGCCAGCTCGGCGAGGAGGTCGGCGTCGCGGGTGACGAGGTGGTTCTTCGTTACGACGGCCACCGGGTTGCGGAACTCCGCGAGCACCTCCAGGCAGCGGCGGGTGAGGCGCAGCCGCCTCTCGACGGGCTGGTAGGGGTCGGTGACGCCGCTCATCGAGAGCGGCCGCGGCCTCCAGCGGGGGGAGGAGAGCTCCCTCCGCAGCAGCTCGGGGGCCTCCTCCTTCACGAGCACCTTCGTCTCGAAGTCCAGGCCCGCGGAGAGGCCGAGGTACTCGTGGGTCGGGCGGGCGTAGCAGTAGGCGCAACCGTGCTCGCACCCCCGGTACGGGTTGATGCTGGCGTCGAAGCCGATGTCCGGGCTCCCGTTGCGGGCGATTATGGAGCGGGAGCGGTCGCGCAGGTAGACGGTTGCGGGGCGCGGCTCCTCGCCGGGCTCCTCCGGCGGCTCGGGCTCCACCGAGAGGCGCTCGAAGCGGTTCTTCGGGTTGCCGGCGGCGCCGCGGCCGGCGATGCCTCCGCGGCGCGGGTGCTCTTCCACGCCCGGATTCTAGCGGCTCCTCCTCAGCCTACCAACGGCCTTATATATTTTCCGTTGCGCTCCGGGGAGGGAGCCGGAAAATCTCCGGCGTGTCCTGTATGCTTGCTGCGTAACGCGGGAGGTCGAGGTGCAATCTGTCCTCAACGGGATATTGACCCTGCTCGGGTTTCTGGGCGAGGGGCTGCGAAGCGTGGCCCCGGTCATCGGCATCCTGCTCGTCTTCCAGCTTTTGGTGCTGCGGGCGCCGCTGGAGAACTGGCGCGAGATCGCCGCGGGGCTGGTGTTGACCGTCATCGGGCTGGTGGTCTTCCTCAAGGGGCTGGAGATAGGGCTCATCCCCCTGGGGGAGGCGGCCTCCGGGGCCCTTGCCCGCCGCGGCTCGCTCTTTCTGGTGGTCCTCTTCGGGCTGGCGATGGGCTACGGTGCCACGCTCGCCGAGCCCGCGCTCCGGATCCTCGCCGAGCGGGTCGAGAGCCTGACGGGCGGGGCCCTGGGCGCCGGCCTCTTCGTGCAGACGGTGGCCGTGGGGGTGGCTCTGGGGCTCGGCGTGGGCGCCGCCCGCATCGTGCTCGGGATAGAGATCACGCCGTTCTTCATCCCCGCGCTCGCGCTGGCGCTCGTGCTGACCTTCTTCGCCCCGGAGCGCTACACGGGGCTGGCCTTCGACGCGGCCCTCGCGACCACGGGGCCGGTGACGGTGCCGCTCACGATAGCCCTCGGGAGCGGGCTGGCGCTCGCGCTCGGGCGGGGAGACATCCTGGTCTACGGTTTCGGGCTCGTGGCGTTCACGGCGCTGGGACCGATCCTGTGCGTGCTCGTGCTGGGCATCATCCTCGGGGAGCCGGCGGGGGGTTAGCGAGATGCAGGGATACAAGCTCATCGCCGCCATAGTCCCGAAGGGGGCCGCCGGCAGGGTCATGGACGCGGCCCGCGAGGCGGGAGCGGAGGGCGGCACCATCCTGATGGCCCGCGGGACGGGAGTGCACGAGGCGCGGCGCTTCTTCGGTATCACGATCAGCTCCGAGCGGGAGCTGATCGTGATCCTGACCGAGCAGGAGAAGCGGGAGGCGATCCTCGACGCGGTGGTGCGGGCGGGCCGGCTCGACGAACCGGCGCGCGGCATAGCGTTCGTGCTCGCCGTCGAAGAGGTCACCGGCATCGTCCACCGCGAGGAGGGCTGACGCCGAACCGCCGCGACGCGGGTCAGCCGGGACAGACCAGCACCGGCCCCGGCGCAGCCCTGAGCACCCTCGTTGAGACGCTGCCGAGCCGCAGCCGGTCGAGCCCTCCGAGGCCGCGCCTGCCGACCGCGACGAGCGCCGGGCCTTCGCCGCCCTCCCGGGCGACGGCCAGCAGCACCGAGGCAGCCTCCCCCTCCCTGACGCTGACCCGCGGGCGGTACCCGAGCCGCCCCTCCAGCGCCCGGGCGCGCGCCAGGAGAGAAACCTCGTGGCGGCCCAGCGCGACCCGCAGGGGCGCGGCGGCGTCCTCCGCAAGCCTCGCCGCCCCGGAAACCCCGACTATGACGGGGAAGGCCCTCACCAGCTGCAGCGTCGCCCCGAGAAGGGGCGCGATGTCCGCGGCCAGCTCCCCGGCCCGCCGCGCTTCCTCCGAGGTGTCGTCGCCGACGACCACGCGGGAGGGCGGCCACGCCTCCCGGCCGCCCTTCACGACCAGAACCGGGCAGGGCGCCAGGCCCACGACCCCTTCGGAGACGCTGCCCGTCACGAGCCGCTCGACCGTTCCCAGCCCTTTGCGGCCCACGACGATCAGGCCGGCCCCGAGTTCCCGGGCCAGCGCGCAGATCTCCTCCTCCGGCCGCCCCTCCCTGAGGTGCCCCTCGACCTCCCCACCCACGGCGGAGGCCGCTGCCGCCACCTCTCCGGAGAGGAGCTCGCGCGCCTCCCGCGTGCGCAGCGGCGCATCCGCAGCGGGACCGCCCTCCAGAGAGGGAACCGGTTCGAAGGTGCGCAAGACGTGCACCACGTGCAGCTCCGAGCCTGCCCCGGCGCAGAGGTCCGCCGCCGCGCGCAGGGCGAGCGCCGCGCCCGCGGAGCCGTCGGTCGCCAGCAGCACCTTTTCCGGAAAGCCGTCCATGCGAAGACAACTACGATCTTACAGCCGACCATGTCTCATGGGCCAGAGATAGGTCTCTCGCCCAGGTCTCTCGCCCGCGGGCGCCTCAACGCTCCGAAGCCCCCCAGCCCCCTCTGCCCGACTCGTCCACAGGGTCTGGGGCCAGCATCCTCTCGCCCCTGCGGTAGGCGGCGCGCCCGATCACGTGCGCCGAGACCGGGGAGGTGAGGAGGAGGAAGAGCGAGATCAGGATGACCCGGAACACGATCTCCGGCTCCCCCGTCACAACCGACGCGGCCAGCAGCGAGATGACCCCGAGAAAGACCGCCTTGCTCGCCGCGTGCAGCCGGGTGTAGGTGTCCGGCATCCGCAGCATGCCGTAGACCCCGACGGTTATGACCGCGACCCCGAGGACAACGAAGGCGTCGGCAATCCAGGGGAGGAGCGCGCCCACTAAAAGACCCTCCGCTCAGAGTGGTAGCGGGCGGCGGCCACGGTGCCCACGAAGGCGAGCAGGGCGAGGATGAGCGCCGCGTCCAGGAAGTAGGGGGTGCGGAAGGCGTCGACGAACAGCACCAGGATGCCCACCATCACCAGCGTGAGGGTGTCCAGGGCGAGTATCCGCCCGGTGGCGGAGGGTATGCGGATCACCGCGTACACGCTGGCGAGCAGCAGCAGCGCCATCCAGACCGACGCCGCGTAGAACACCGTCTCGTGCATCTCCAGAGCCTCCTCTCTATCTCAGGGAAAGACCTCTCTCTGGTAGCGCCGGTAGAACTCCTCGTGCTCCCGGCGCACGGCCTCCGGGTCGGAGGCGTCTATGGTGTGGATGAGCATCACCCTCCTCTCCCAGTCCACCTCGACGAGGAAGGTGCCGGGGGAGAGGGTCGTCGCCAGCGCGGAGAAGGCCACGCCGGCCGGCGTCCTCTCCCCCACCGGCACCGCCACGATGCCGGGGCTGCGCAGGGGGCGCAGGCCGAGGGTCACCAGCGCCACCACCCAGGTGCCCTTCAGGATGCTGCGGAGGACGGCGAGGCAGAGCGGCACCCCGTAGAGCGCCCGCCGCAGCAGCCCGGCCTCCCCGGGGGGCGCGACGAAGACGAAGCGCCTGAAGGCCAGGAGGAGCACCGCGGAGAGGGCGGCTCCCAGGGCGAGGTCCCAGGGGTGGAAGCTCGCCAGCACGAGGGCGTAGACCAGGGTGAGCGCCGCCAGGTAGACGAGAAAGCGCCTCACGGGCCGCCCCCCGCGGGCAGGGCCGAGGCGGCCGCGGCGCTCGCCGCGGCGAGCGGCTCCGGCCAGAGCCCGAGCAGGAGCAGGAGGGCGGCGAGCCCGGCCACGAGCGCCCGCGGCGCGGCCCCGTCGGGCTTCGCGCCGTCCGCGACCAGGTAGGCGCGCTGGTAGACCTGGAAGCAGTAGACGAAGGAGAGCGCCCCGCCGGCGAACACCAGCGCGGTCAGCACGGTGCTCCAGAAGACACCCCCGGCCTCCAGGGAGGCCCGGAAGAGCGCGAGCTTCCCGAGAAAGCCCGCCGCCGGGGGGACGCCGGCCACGGAGAAGGCGCCCACCGCGAACGAGGCCCCCACCCACGGCCCCCGCAGCCCCGTGGCGGTGAAGAGCAGGGCCTTGTTCAGGGCGTTAGCCAGCGAGTAGAGGACCGCCGCGGCGTATCCGGCCGGCCCGCCGACCCCTATGGCGATCAGGATGTACCCCGCCTGCCCGATGGCCGAGTAGGCCATCACCTCGGCGGGCAGGCGGCGCGAGATCGCCTGCAGCGCACCGTAGAGGATGCTGGCGCTGCCGAGGGAGAGCAGCACCAGCCCCCCGAGCCCCGAGAGGCCGGGCAGGATCTCCCCGCCGAAGCGCAGCAGGCCGTAGCTGCCGATGTTCGCCAGGGCGCCCGAGAGGATCGCGGCCACCGGCGGGTGGCTGCCCACGTAGACCGC